>Ga0208949_1000076_pt1 | contig 43705 bp, 44 predicted proteins | sample AOAMet1_03_M0_10_2_FD_188231 | JGI IMG/M metagenome (GOLD analysis project Ga0208949, IMG submission 188231) | Ammonia-oxidizing marine microbial communities from Monterey Bay, California, USA - CAN11_03_M0_10 (SPAdes) | ecosystem: Environmental > Aquatic > Marine > Intertidal zone | place...
CATCATCCATGTCGATGTGCCTAACGTCGGCGACAAAACACTCAAATGGTTCGGCATCATGCGCCCAACCGATTTGGACAACTTCTGATTTGATTCCGAATTCACCATGAAGAATATCCAACACACCATCCTCGCATCCGTTGCTATTGCAGCGTGCTTGATGTTTTCCACTGCAACAATCGCAGGGAATCCCGACCGTGCCGGTTCCGCCGGCGCTGGTCAGTTGCTCATCAATCCTTGGGCGCAGTCCAACGGCTTGGCCGGAACCAACATGGCCATCACGGCCGGATTGGAAGGTTCCTTCCTCAACGCGGCAGGACTGGCCTTCGTGAATCAAACAGAATTGCGATTTGCCAATACCCAGTATCTGTCCGGCTCTGGTATTTCCTTGAACACGATTGGTTTCGCAACCTCCGTGGGCGACGGCAGTGTATTGGGTTTGACCGTGATGACCATGGGATTCGGTGACATACCCATCACAACAGAAAATCTTCCTGAAGGCGGAATCGGCACCTTCTCTCCAGCGTTTTCAAACATTGGAGTAACCTATGCGAAGGCTTTTTCCAATTCCATTTATGGAGGCATGACCTTGCGTGTGGTGGGTGAATCCATTTCAAATGTGCGCTCTTCTGGAATTTGCTTTGACGCTGGCATCCGCTATAAATCCGGAGAAAAACTCAACTTTGGAATCTCTTTGAGAAACGTTGGAGCTCCGATGCGCTATGCTGGTGATGGTCTCACTGTTACTGCCACGCCGCAAGGAACCGCTACATCACTCACCATGCTGCAACGCAGTGAACGTTATGAGCTTCCTTCTTTGGTCAACATTGGCTTCGGATACCTCGTCTATGACACCGGAAACATCAATGCGACACTGACTGGACAATTCATCTCCAATTCATTCACCAAAGACCAATTTGGAGGCGGAGTGGAGCTCAATCTCGGTGACAATTTCACACTGCGTGGTGGGTACCTTTGGGAAGACGGCGTGGGCACTGAAGATGCCATCACAACTGCATTTACTGGACCTGCTGCAGGGTTTACATTGAAGGTCCCAGCAAATGCAGATGGTGCTATCATCGGAATCGATTATGGGTACCGTACCACCAATCCGTTCGACGGCAACCACAGCATCGGAATCCACTTGGCGATCTGATCTTGACAGAAATTCACATCCGGTAGTAGGCTTGTAGAAGCCGTTAACGGTTGATTTTTATATCTTTGCACTAGGAGAAAGCTCGATTCATTTCGGGTTTTCTTTTTTTTGCGCCTGACCTACGGGTCAACAACTTCATTTACTCGTCCCGCCTGGGAATCAATTTTATACCATGTCGAATATCTCCTATTTCACCAAAGAAGGGTTGCAAAACCTCAAGGACGAAGTCCGTCAGATGGAAACAGTTGAGCGACCAAAAATTTCTGGTCAAATCGCCGAAGCGCGTGACAAAGGAGACTTGAGCGAAAATGCCGAATACGATGCGGCGAAGGAAGCGCAGGGACTCTTGGAAGCCAAGATCTCCAAGTTGAAAAACACATTGGCCAATGCGCGCCTTGTAGACGACTCCCAAATCGATGACTCCAAGGTGTATATTTTGAGCACTGTGCGCATCAAAAACATGAAGAACAACGCTGAAGTCACATACACCTTGGTCGCTGAGAATGAAGCCAATCTAGCCCTGAAGAAAATCTCCATTGATTCACCCATCGGCAAAGGCTTGCTCGGCAAGGCCGTAGGTGATGTCGCAGAAGTTCAGGTTCCCGCTGGATTGATTCCATTCGAGGTTTTGGAAATCAGCCGCAACTCCTGATTCAACGACAACCATGGCCAGCATATTCAGCAAGATTATCGCCGGTGACATTCCCTGCCACCGCATCGCCGAGAACGACGAATTCTTGGCTTTCCTCGATATCAATCCGCTCGCTGAAGGTCACACACTTGTCATTCCAAAAACTGAGGTTGATTGCTTTTTTGACCTCGACGACGGGCTGCTTGCGCGCATCAATCTATTTGCACGCGACGTGTCACATAAAATTGAAGCGGCGATCCCGTGCAAGCGTATCGGAGTGGCTGTCATCGGATTGGAGGTGCCGCACGCGCACATGCACCTCATTCCTTTGCAAAATGTTGCAGACATCAATTTTGAACGTCCCAAGTTGAATTTTTCAGCTCAAGAACTAGCAGCAACCGCGGAGCGGATCACAGGGGTAAAAACCCCGTGAAATTATTCGACGTATCCGTCCAAAATAGCAGTCCAAACGCCTAACACACCTTTGTCATTTCGTGTCCAAATGGGGCGAACCACTCCGTCGTATGCGCTGATGTTGTTGTAATCTCCAAAGAACAATTTCGGATCGGGCCGAAACGACTTGCGACTCACCTTTAAGTTCTGCCATGTGTCTCCTCCGTCGTAGGACGATGCCACATAGACTTCCGTGTTCCACGACGGCTTCAAACGCACATCTGGATACTTTGCCATGGCATCACGGCGATCATAAAAAATGATGTGCACGTGTCCCGTTACGTCATCAACATCCATCCATGTGAAAAACTGCTGCGCCCCTGCCGGATCATCATTGACGCGAATCGGGTTGGTCCATGTCTTGCCTTTGTCATCTGAATAGGCCAGCCAGACGTCATTGTCATCAGGGCCGTTGCGATCATCTGTCCAATTCACATAAACCCGACCTTGATGCGTTCCTGAACTTCGATCCACGCGCGTCACAGGCATCCCATTAGCACGTCCAACACCTCGAATGGCCTGATCCCATCCGCCTTGAATTTCAGCGACCCGCAAATCTTTCTCAAGCCAAGTGGTTCCGCCATCATCGCTTCGGTCCATCCAGATGGTATCCGCATGCGCCCAAGCCACGTACATCGTTCCGTCAGCAGCGATGTCTGGCACAGCACCCTCGACGGTCATATCGCCATCGGCGCAGTCTCCCGCAATTGCGTTAATTCGCAAAGGCTCAGACCATTTCTTGGCGCGGCGGTTTGAAGTGCTGCACAAAATCATCGACTGATCGGTCGCTAGCGGACTGCCGTACAAATCAAACTGTGTCCAACACGTCAGCAAGGTCGAACCATCCAAAGAGACTGCACTCCACTCCTTGTCCTGGTCTTTGCTCCCATTCAACCCAATGCCTATGCCTGCATTCCAGCGTTTGCCTTTCCGACGCGACCGTTGAACCACGATGCGGTCCAACAAAGCATCGCTCGACCACGCCTGATTGTCTGGATTTGATAAATGGAGGTAATAAAAGTCACCTTTGGGCGACCCAACGATGCAAGGATCACCAAACACACCATACTTCGAGGTGAGTTGTTCTGTTTTCCAACTATAGCCTCCATCGCTGGACACATGCACGTTGTCCAGAATAGAACCGGCCACCATCAACATGGGATTTTTGGGGCTGATCGCAATGGAAGGTTCACAAGGCTGATACTTGTCCTCCACACCCTTGTAGATCAAAACATTGTCCGGAGCTCGCTGGGCCGAAGCGAATGCCGCACTCAGCGTCAAAATAAGCGTCAGCTGAAGCGTCAGCATAGCTGTCGATCTTCTTCGCAACAGGCTTTGAGGCTTATTCAGCATCGCCATCCGTATCCTGAATTTGCAGCGCTGATTTCGCTTCCTTCAGCAAACTTTCCATCGCCGTTAACTCCAACAGCAGCGCTTGTTGAATTTCCAAAATCGCTTCGTCCGACATGCCTTCGAGTGATGCTCCGGTACCATGGTCGTGGTCATGTCCGTGGTCGTGGTCGTGGTCGTGGTCGTGGTCGTGGTCGCAAGCTGCTCCAGGCAGCGCTACCACGGTCGACTCCCAGTCATGAAACCGAACATCCAATGCCCCCAATTGGCCATCGATGCGGCCCAACTGAAGGGCCAAAAGCGAATCACCCGCGTTGAGGCTTGCCTGAATTTTTGCTTCTGCCTCCTCAATCGTCATTTGCAATTCATCGTGAAGTCCAGAGGCCAATCGATCCAGTTGTTCGTGAATTTTTTGAGCTTCCTGAAAGCTCGCACTCGGCTCTGCATCGCCGCAACCCACCCAAATGAAAGCCGTTAAAAGACAGGCCATCGTCTTGGTCACTATTTGTTCAAATCGCATGATCAATGTTTTTTAGTTTGAGAATCGTTCGCCACTCCAGAAGGAGGGACAGGGTCGTACCCAGGTTCAGTCCAAGGATGACAGCGCGCGATACGTTTTAGAGCAAGCCAGCCACCCTTCCATGCGCCAAAACGCTCAATGGCCTCGCGGCCATACGTCGAACAGGTAGGCTCGAATCGACAATTGGCTCCCAACAGTGGGCTCAGCACCATTTGGTAAAGTCGAATCAAAGCCAGCATTGCCGTTCGCATCATAGCCGCAATTTACGTCGTTAAAATGGCATGCGCTCAATGGCCATGCCTATTGCCAGCGTGCCCGTAACCGCGCACAAAAACACTTGCTGCTCGCGTTGGGTCACACCAACGGCACGGAGCAAAGAAGCCGCACCCAGACAAACCATCAAAATGAGCAATTGTCCCGCTTCCACACCCAAATTAAATCGGAGCAACGGCATCACAATGGACTGTCCATCCTCGCGCATCATCCGAAAGAATGAACTGAAACCGAGGCCATGAATTAAGCCGAAACCAACGGTTATTGCATAGGTCAAACCCCTTCCCCAAGATTCGCGCTTCCCTGCACCGCGCCGCAAGTTCCAAGCGGCTGTGCAAGCAATGCTCACGGGAATAAGAAATTCAATCCAACGGCCATCAGCATGCACCCACCCCATTCCAGCGAGTAACAATGTGATGCTGTGACCAATGGTGAAAGCAGTCGCCAACACAATCACGCGCCACACATCCTTCAAGCTTCCCCAAGCGACCAATGACAACAAGAACAACATGTGGTCATAGCCTGCAAAATCGGTGATGTGTTCGATGCCGAGGTAAAAATCGTTCATGGCTGCGAGGCATGATATTCAGCAATGTGAAAAGCGTGTTCGTTCCTATCGTTGGCTTCCTGCTCAGCGATGACTGCCTTTTCTGTCCATCCAGCAGAAAGTGCCTTCACATCAAAAAAGGTATCTCCTTCCGGAGCAGCAGCCACGTGCGTAATGAATAAGCGATCCACCCATCCTTTGGCCACGGACTCCGCATAAATCTGACCTCCCCCTATGATGAAGAGTTCGTCCACTTTCAGAGCCCTTGCACATTCAATGCCAGCTTCCAAGGAATGAACGACATCCGCTCCCGGCGCCTCATAATTCGGATTTCGGGTGACGACAATATTCGCTCGATTCGGCAGCGGACGAAACCGCTCAGGGATGGACTCGTAATTCCGGCGACCCGTAAGCACTGCATGGCCTTTGGTGGTGTCCGAAAAAAACTTCATGTCGTCCCGCAACCGCCAGACCAAGTCGTTGTCCCGCCCGATTACACCGTTGCTTGCCACAGCGACAATGATGGAAATACGCATTTTCTTGGCTTTGGAAATTAAACAGAGACCGCCGCCTTGATGTGCGGCATGGGATCGTAATTCTCCAGCTTGAAGTCATCATAGGTGAACGAAAATAGGTCCTTCACTTCCGGATTCATCCACATGGTTGGCAGGTCTCGGGGCTCACGAGTCAGCTGTTCCCGGGCTTGCTCAACATGATTGGTGTACAAATGCACATCGCCAAATGTGTGCACGAATTCGCCTGGTTCCAAATCGCACACCTGCGCCATCATCATGGTGAGAAGTGCATAGGAGGAAATATTAAACGGCACTCCAAGGAACGTGTCTGCAGAACGTTGGTACAATTGACAATTCAACTTGCCGTTGTCAACGTGAAATTGAAACAGGCAGTGGCAAGGAGGCAAGGCCATGTCATCGATGAAACTCGGGTTCCAAGCCGAAACAATGTGGCGGCGCGAGTACGGGTTGTTCTTGATTTGATCCACCAACTTCACGATTTGATCCGTGTGCGAACCATCGGGATTCGGCCAACTGCGCCATTGGTATCCGTAGACAGGACCTAGATTTCCAGCATCATCGGCCCACTCGTCCCAAATACGAACACCATTTTCCTTGAGGTAAGCAATGTTGGTGTCTCCTTTCAAAAACCACAGCAATTCATGGATGATCGAACGCAGATGCAGTTTCTTCGTGGTCAGCACCGGAAAGCCCTCGCTGAGATCAAACCGCATTTGATACCCGAAACAGCCAATCGTCCCTGTCCCTGTGCGGTCTTCCCGCAGCGATCCATTCGAGAGAATATGATCCAATAAGTCCAAATATGCTCGCATGCATCGAAGATATTTCAGATGCGCGAAAATCTCTCTCCACGTTGAAAGGGCGTGGAAAAAGTACCGAAATTTAATTCACGTGAAATGTCGACGCATCCATGGTTGCCTCGCGTATTCATCAATGGGGGTCCCCCAACGATATAGCGCATTGATCAGAACCAAGTGCAAAATCAAACCACCGTGCAACGGCAAGATGTACCAAGGGCGCGGCAAATCCACCACAAAAGGATTGTCTGCCTTCGGCGCCTCCCACATGTACATGTAATTCGCCGTAATGCTTGCCGGGAAATACGTGTTCAACCACCAATTAAAAAGTCCCACCACTGTGGTGAGCACAGCTACTGCGACATAAGTCTTGACCCAACCATATTTGGGAAAACGAAAACCAAAGGACCGCGCCATGATCAAGGGCATGACCACGATCGCAGAGTGTTTAAAATAATAATCCAAAAGAACCAGCGGCGCATCGCCTATTGTCAATTGCGGCGTGAGCAAGGCATGTACACCACCAATGGTGCCTGTAAAAGCCGAAAACATGAACAATTTCTCATTCTTGAAAAAGCAATTCAAGCCAACCAATGCGTAATTCACTCCACAGAGATGAAGCGGCAAATTTCGGTGCCATGACATGTCATGTTTGGGATTCAGAAAGCCATAAGCAGGCATTACGAGGTTCGCAATGATCAGCACCACACCCGCTTTGCGAAGGGCGGCTTCACGGGCGGCTTCATCCAAAGAAGCAAACATTCGAACCACCCCTATTCCAAAAAGAATGCTGCCAAACATGTAAACCCAATATCGAGTTTCATTGGCATGGATAACAACGTCGTAACTGTTCAATGGTGTAATTTTAAATGCTCTTTCGGCAGTATTCGCGCGGCAATGTACAGCGCAAAAACAACTTTCAACTTGTCACATTTTGCGTTCCCTCGTGAATCAGGGTCTGTGTTGGGAAGGCAAAATCCAAAGATGCTTCATTGAAGCGATTCAAGATTTCGAGGTTGACCATGCCCGGAGTCAGGCATACATCAGCTTCCTTCCGCACGTAATAAATTGCACTTACATTCAAGGAGAAATCCCCGAAGCCACTGAACCAGATCAACGTGTCGTCTTCGGTTCCAATGTGCTTCTCAATGATTTCTGTGAGAATTCCGATGGCTTGCTCTATCTGATCGGGCTTGGTGTCATAGGTCAATCCCAAGTCCAACCGAATCTTACGTGCCGGTTCCGCCGTCACATTTTCCACGAGGCTATCAGTGAATTTGTGATTGGGAATTGTCACGATTCGCCCAGCAAGGGTTTTTATTCGTGTCGATCGAATACCGATTTCTGTCACTGTGCCATCAACACCTGCTACTTGCACCCGGTCGCCGACCAAAAACGGCTGATCTACAAAAACCGTGATCCCTCCAAAAATATTGGCCACGAAATCCTTCGCTGCCAAACCCATGGCCAAACCTCCGATTCCGACTCCCGCCAACAACGCTGCGACATCATATCCCGCATTGTTGAGCGCCATGATGAATCCCAAAATCCAAACGGTGGACCGCAAGGTTTTACGCAAAATGGGGGCCACTTGGGACATCATTTGAGATGATGACTTTTCGGCTGCACCCATGAAGAGATTGCCCAATACACTATCCACGAGTCGAGCTGCCATCCAGGTGACATTCAAAGCAACAGCGATTGCAAAGACATGATCCATGAAAGCGTCGGTCTCAACGCCAAAATGCAAATGATCATATCCGAACCACAATCCCAGCAAAACAACCGATAATGACAACGGTTCTTCAACTTGGTCCACGATGATATCGTCCAGTTTCGTCTCGCTTTTGGCGGCCAATGCCTTCATCCTGCGGCTGAACCAACGGTAGACCAATCGGCCTGAAATCACGCCTCCAAGCGCCCATGCCAAAGCAATCAACCACTCCATCAATGGGTTGCCCAAAAATTCTGTCTCTAAAAATTCCATGGACCAAAAATGGCGCGAATATCTTTGCCCCATGCAAAGAGGTTCAAAAAACTCCCATGAATTCGATGTGTCATTCGGTCCGTCCTTGCGCCTCGGGGTGCTGGGCGGCGGGCAGCTTGGTCGTATGATGATCCAATCCGCCGTGGATTTCGATGTGAGGGTAGAGGTCATGGACCCCAGCGCAGACGCACCATGCAGGCATCTCACGCCTCGCTTCATTCAAGGTGACCTGCAAAATGCTGCCGATGTTGTGGCGTTTGGATCCGACTTGGATGCAATCACCATCGAAATTGAACATGTCTCAGTCTCAGGTTTAAGGCAGCTCGAGTCACAAGGTGTTCGGGTGATTCCCAAACCGGATCACTTGGCCATCATTCAAGACAAAGGGAAACAAAAAGCGTTTTTCGCTGAAAACGACATCCCCACATCGCCTTTCGAGCTCATCGAAGGTGCAAGTGATGTCCAGAAAATGGGATTGCCAATCGTCCAGAAAATGCGGAAAGGCGGCTACGATGGCAAAGGAGTCTTGGTATTGAAAACGGAATCAGATTTGGAAAAAGCATTCGATGTCCCCAGTGTTTTAGAGCACGCTGTGGACATTGAGAAAGAATTGAGCGTAATTGTTGCGCGCAATGGTAGCGGCGACATTCGTTGCTTTCCTGTGGTGGAAGCTGTTTTCGACCCGGTAGCGAATTTGGTTGATTACCTCATCGCACCTGCAGTCATTTCACCGAAACAGGAAAAAGATGCCGAGGCTTTGGCACGCCGGGTGGCAGAAGCAATGAATTTTGAAGGGCTGTTGGCCGTGGAATTGTTCCTTGATCGAGCGGGCAATCTTTTGGTCAATGAACTTGCTCCGCGCACTCACAACAGCGGACACCATACCATTGAAGCCAACCGCACTTCGCAGTTTGAGCAACACCTTCGTGCCGTTTTAGACCTGCCTCTGGGGGCAACTGACGCGCTGTTTCCAGCCTCGGCGATGGTCAACTTGGTCGGTAGCGCGCAAGCGCATGGAATTCCTGCTTATGCAGGGTTGGATGCAGCGCTTGACACCCCTGGCGTTCATCCGCATCTCTACGGAAAATCCACCGTGAAGCCGTTTCGAAAGATGGGCCACGTAACCATTACCGGATCGAATCATGAGGAAGTCGCAAAAAGGGTGATGCACATTCGTGAACAATTGTCGGTGAATGGAAATGCCTGACAGCCGGAACTAAGCGGCCTTGTGAACCCGTAATTTGGACTAGAATTGCGACCATGACCAAGCCTCAAGCATTGATTGTTTTCACAGGCGGCTACTCCGGAGAAGCCGTAATCTCGCGTAAATCCGCGGCCATGGTAATGGCCCAGATTGACCGGCAAAGATTCCTTCCTGTGCTCGTCCACGTCGACCCCAAAGGTTGGTTCATGGAAAACGAAGCCACGGGAGAAAAAACAGCGACTAACCTTTCAGAAATCCTAGCCGATCCGCGCGCATTCATTGGCGCATTCATCATGGTGCATGGCACACCTGGTGAAGATGGGAAGTTGCAAACCACACTCGATGAAGTGGGCATGCGGTACACGACCGGTGATGCTGACTGCATGGCCTTGACCTTCAACAAAGGACGAACAAACGCCGTGCTTAGAGAAGAAAGCATTGCTGTGGCAAGCTCCGTAGAACTCACTCATTCCGACCCATGGAATGCGATTGAAATTGCTGAAACCGTTGGGATTCCCTGTTTCATAAAACCCAATGAAACCGGTTCAAGCATTGGCATTTCGCGGGCAGAAACCACAGCTGATGTAGCGGCAGCGATCGCACTCGCCCGCTCTGTGAGCACCAGCGGCGTCCTCATAGAGTCTCTGCTCGAGGGTCGTGAATTTACAGTAGGCGTGGTGCCTGATGAGCAAGGCGAACCCACGGTGCTGCCTGTCACTGAAATCACGACCGAACGGCTGTTTTTTGATTATGAAGCCAAATACCAAGGAGCGTCGCAAGAAACCACGCCTGCAAGCATTCCTGACGGTCAGCGCGACGCACTTCAAGCTCAAGCCCTTGCTGTATACCGTGCAACGCGTTGCCGCGGAATGGCGCGGGTGGATATGATTTGGACAGAACCCGGCGTGGCTTCAGTCATCGAGGTCAACGGCGTTCCCGGGTTCTCTGAAGTGAGCATCATCCCGCAACAAGCTGAAAAATCCGGTTTTTCGAAATCAATCTTGATTTCAAACATCATCGACAGCACCCTGCTCAAGGATTAAATCGATCGCCCTCCCGCCAATTTTTAAGCACAAAAAGGGCCGCCCAAATGGACAGCCCTTCCCTGTTGAATGAAAAACAAATAAACTGTTTGAAGCAAAACTTCAGGTCCTATTACGGAGTAACTTGAAAAAGGTTGCAAAATTGAAGGAAATCAAGAACTAACCCGTTCACCTTGGTCAGCGATGAATGCTTTCCACCCGCTATAACCCGCCTGCATGCGAGGTGAAGACAATTGAAAATGATGGCACAACGCCACTGCTAATCCGTCTGTAGCGTCCAGTTCTTTGGGCAAATCTGCCACTGAAATGCTGAGTGTACGTGCCACCATTGCAGCCACTTGCTCCTTGCTTGCCGCCCCAGAACCCGTGATCGATTGCTTGACCTTCCGTGGTGCGTATTCCGCAATCGGAATATCCTTCGAGAGAGCAGCAGCCAAGGCCACACCTTGAGCCCTACCCAATTTGAGCATGGACTGGACATTTTTCCCGAAAAAAGGCGCTTCCACCGCCATGTGGTCGGGAGCATGCGCATCAATCAATGCTGAACATCGATCAAAAATTCGCTTCAACTTAACCGCGTGGTCTTTGTACTTCGAAAGGTGCAAGGCGCCCATTTCGACCAACTCAACCGATTTGCCGCGCACGCAGATCACACCGTATCCCATGATGGTGGTGCCGGGATCAATGCCGAGAATGATTCGTTCGACGGGTTTTGGCTTTGGGGTTGGTGACATCGCTCAACGAAGGTACATTTGGAAAAGCGTCCCCCAACCGATGAAATCGCCCCATTATCAACCGCAATTGCGCAAATGGCTCGCATGGATCACCTCCTTGCTCGCGCTGACGGTTATCATTGCGCAGGTAGCGCAACATGAGGCTCTAAACACGGAATCAATTGCGTGGGCGCAACTCATGCCAAAACAAGCTTGGCCACTCGTGCTTGCAGCCGTCCTGTTGCCCTTGAATTGGGGGATCGAAGCATTGAAATGGCACCTGCTCTTGCAGCGAACCAATCGTTTCATTGGCCAGTCCTATCGCGAAGTCTTGGTAGGGTCAACATTTGGCTTCATGACACCAAATCGCACCGGCGATGCATTGGCTCGAGTGGCGATGCTGCCATCCGAAATACGCACCCACGGACTTCGATCCTTTGGTTGGAGTGCTTGGGCACAGGGTGGTATGACCTTGAGTTTTGGAGCCCTAGCCACTGCATGGTTTTTAAACACACTCTCCATCGCTGCAGGAACCCAAACCCTCTGGTTGATTCCAGTGATTGCCTGCGCAGGAGCCGCTGCATGGTGGATCCTCGGCTGGGCCAATGCTCAATTCGGTCAGAGCGTGCTCCTTCGGCTGCAAAAAAGCTTTCCTCTCCCTGTTTGGCTTGAATCAAAAAGTCCGGATGCCTTGAAATCCGTTCGGCCGCAATTGCCCTTGATCATTGCGCTCAGTGCCATACGCTATGCCGTGTTCACAAGCCAGTTTGCACTTGGCCTTATCGCCTTTGGTTTTTCAAATCCTTCGGAATTGTTCCCAGCCATCGCGCTGGTGTACTGGGGAAATATGATCATCCCCACTGCTGCACTCGCAGAAATGGGAGTCAGAGAAGCGCTCATTGTGATGGTGCTGCAACCGGCGCCTGAAATGGTCGTACCTCTGATCGCCGGAACATTCTTTATTTGGGCATTAAATTTGGTGATTCCCGCAATTATTGGGGCAATCATCGGAGCAGTCGTGGGCTCGGATTCAATGAACACAGCCGATGAACATTGAGATAGCATGGGACTTGTGGCCAGAAATGATTTTCTGGGGAGTATTGGGGATCAACGCTCTCTGTCTTTTGGCCTATGGTCGTCAAATTCACCTGTGGACAAAACGCCTAAGTCAGGCGCCAAAACCAAATCAAGAAGAGCTGATTCGTTCGGACGTTTCGAATTGGATCACGGTGGTGATTCCGTGCCGAAATGAAGCCGAAAACCTGCCTTCTCTGCTCAGTGATCTCGCTCAGCAAACCTGTCCCATCGAGATACTGGTTGTGGATGACCACAGCTCAGACGCAACCCTTGAGATAGCCAAAACTGCAGGCGTCAAATGCATCTCCAACCAAGCCCACGGAAAAAAAGCAGCTTTGCGTCAAGCACACGGGAAGGTCAAAACGCCTTGGATGGCAACTTTGGATGCCGATGTACGAATCGGAACCGACTGGGCGAAGTCGATGATGCAATGCATTCAAAACAACCAATCCGGGGAGGACAAGGAAACACAAGCCATTCTCGGAACTGTTCGAATCGAAGCCAAACCAAACTCCCATTGGCAGCGCTTCCAGTCACTCGAGTATGGATGTCTCATGGCTTGGATTGAAGGGGGAGTAAGTTCTGGAACACTGGCCATGGGCAGCGGCGCAAACAGCGTCTATCGAACCTCCACCTATCCCGCCAACGAATTGCATGAGAACCAAGCCTCCGGTGACGACGCTTATGCGCTATTGGCCATCAAAAACAACAATGGAAAAATCATTTGGAACTCACAGCGTAGCGCATTTGTCACGACTCAGCCCGTTCAAGGGTGGTCCGAACTTTGGCAGCAGCGTGCGCGATGGGCGTCGAAAACGGTCGATGGTTCGGATCGTGAAACCACAACGACTGGGTGGATTGTTGCAGCTGTTCATTTCGCCTTGATTTTGGCCATCATCAGTGGCGTGGCCTGCAGCAGCAGAGGCATCGCTGGAATCTTGGCACTCTTTGCAGCAAAGGGCATGATGGATCGACGATTGGTGAGCACGGCGGTGGATCGGTATGCATTGCCCTTGAAACGCCTGGACCTCATCAGATTTCCTTGGCGGTATGCAGCGCTCGTGTGGGGATCTTGGTGGCATCTGCTAAGGGGGCAGGTCAAATGGAAAGGCCGGAAATTGTAAATTGCCTTCACATTTTGAATGCCACGTCGCCACGTCATCTCGCAGCAAAACAATGAACGCCACCGCCCAAAAAATCAGCTGGCTTGCCGCTTTTCGCAATCATAAGCCCGCACTCATCGGGCTGATCTGGATTGGGATACTGGCAATGGTGGCCATAGCCGGTCCATTGATTCGACCCGATGAATCGCTTCATGCCAATGCACAAAACTTAAACCAATCCCTGCTAGAACCAGGATCAACCGTTGTCTTGGAAAACGGAGAAACCCAGCATCATTGGCTTGGAACAGACCGATACGGGCGCGATGTGTTGAGCCGACTAATGGCCGGTTCAGCCATCAGCTTAGGCGTAGGGTTATCTTCTGTGTTGATCTCTTTGCTGATTGGCATTTTGCTTGGTGCGTGGGCAGGCTACCGGGGCGGCCGCATTGACGCGTTGATCAGTTGGTCGATACAAGTCGTCTGGACCCTTCCCACTTTGCTCATGGTGCTTGCCATTACCCTTGCTTTTGGCAAAGGATTGTGGCAAGTGTTCCTCGCCATTGGCCTCACGATGTGGGTTGACGTTGCGCGCGTGGTCAGAGGGCAATTCATTTCCCTGCGTGAAATGGAATTCATTGAAGCGGCAAAAGCCATCGGCTATGGCGACTTGCGCATCATGTTCCGCCACATGCTGCCCAATGCAATTGGTCCAATCGTTGTCATCGCAGCGGCCAACTTTGCAGCCGCCATTCTCATCGAATCGGGTCTGAGCTTCCTAGGTTATGGTGCCCAAATTCCCATCCCCAGTTGGGGAAATATCGTTCAAGAACACTACCACTTGATCACTGGTCGCCATGCCTGGCTTGCCCTCGCTCCCGGTGGACTTATTGTAAGCGTCGTCCTCGCATTTACCTTCATTGGCGACGGCATTCGAGAATGGCAAAGCCAACAAACATCTTGAACGAATCCGATTTATCTTTGAACCATGGAGCAGAATCCGCCGAACATAGGAATCAAGATATACGTTGCTGGCCACCGAGGAATGGTGGGCTCAGCGATTGTTCGCAATCTTAAAGCCAAGGGGTATGCCAACATCGTCACCCAAACGCGCAGTGAACTCGATTTGACGAATCAGTCAGCGGTGCAGGCCTTTTTTCAAGCGGAGCGACCGGATCACGTTTACCTCGCTGCTGCCAAAGTGGGTGGAATCCATGCCAACAATATTTACCGAGGGCAATTCTTGTACGAGAACTTGATGATCGAGGCCAACATCATTCACGCTGCCTGGGAAAGCAAGGTGGACAAACTGTTGTTCTTGGGGTCCAGTTGCATTTATCCCAAGATGGCCCCGCAGCCTTTGACCGAAGAGTCACTTCTCACGGGTCCTTTGGAGCCCACCAACGAACCTTACGCGATTGCCAAGATCGCAGGCATCAAACTGTGTGAAACCTACCGCGACCAATACGGTGCAAATTTCATCAGCGCAATGCCCACGAACCTCTATGGCCCGGGTGACAATTACGATTTAGAAACCAGCCATGTCTTGCCAGCATTGATTCGAAAAATTCATACGGCCAAAGTCACTGGTGCAGCGTCAGTGCCACTTTGGGGAACGGGATCTCCCAAACGAGAATTCCTGCATGTCGATGATCTGGCGCAAGCATGCGTGCACCTGATGCACGACTATGACGGAACCGAATGGGTCAATGTTGGAACCGGTACAGACCTCAGCATCAAAGAATTGGCCGAAATGATTTGCTCAATCGTGGGCTATGAGGGCGCCTTAAATTGGGACACCTCGAAGCCCGACGGCACTCCCCGTAAGCTCATGAACGTGAGTAAAATAAACGCCTTGGGCTGGAAAGCAAAAATCGGACTACGCGAAGGAATTGAACGTGTTTACCGAGATGTAAAGGATACGTTCGGATGAAGAAACCCTTTGTCAAATCAAATGCTTTGAGTGCTCTACGATTTGGCTGGGTCATCTTCCTCAGCGCCTCCGCCGAGGCCCAAGTCATGCAAGACAGCACCGGTCACATTCCGGCTCTGCGCACCCACATCACACCACCATCGAATGCCTCAACTTGGTGGGAGCGTGTTGGGGAACAACACCTGTTGGATTTTTCAGAGGAACAAAATAAAGTCGTGGTGGACCCCATCGTTCAGGTGATGGCGGGAACCGTGCAATTCGAAGACGACGGACAAGCAGACTTGATCATTTGGGACAACATCCGCGGGGCAAGATTTCAAGCGGAACTGGATGAACGATTTCACATCGGAGGCGAGCTTCTTGAACGACAAGGGGTAGCTGATCCTTTGCTCGGACTTTGGGCCGTTCAACAAAGGATTCCGGGCTGGGGGCGCTCGAAACTCGGACGCAACAATGGCTGGAACACCGCTGAGCAAGCTTATTATGATGCGTCCCGGGTGCGCGGGTGGACGGGTTGGAGCAACGGCCTCTGGAGCATGGACACGGGAATTGATGCGATGCACTTTGGGGCAGGTCGCGCGAGTGCCTTGATTTCAAAAACTGCAGCTCCTGCCCCATATGCCCGTGTTGGTTTTGAGCAAAAACAGAACCGGACCGAAGTTTCCATATCGCAATGGATGTCGGATGAACGCGGACCTCTTGGGGAAACTGCTGAATCGTTGCTGAATCGATCGCATGTCCTGACCGTGCAGCACATCCGTGAAATAAAACCCCGATGGCTCGTCCAAAGTGCTTATCAATTCGTCCGCGAAAAAGGGGCTTCCATTGCAAGTGCAGGATGGGAGGCATTGGGCTACCATGAAGGCGAATCGTACCATGCCAAGCGGCATGTTATTGGCATTGAAAACCAAATTCACTTCCGCTTTCTTCGAACAGGAAAGGGGCTGTTCTACCTCCAACAATCCATTGGATTCGGTGGTCAATCGAGGCGGGTAGATGGAACTCTTGACCCTTACCGGTCCACCCAGCCCCTGACATCTGTTGCAGGGATGCATTTGAAAACAAACCGATTGGAATTGCGGGTTGAGGCTTACCAAAAATCTGAGGCAGTGTGTTCCACTTGTTTTGAATTTGAGGAACTGACCCCTTCAATCGAAGGACCGCGGCTAGCATCACTTCAACAAGCAGGCATCGATGTGCAGGGCATTTGGAATGAATCCCTGAGGATAGAGGGCACTTTTGAGCTATCCCCACGATGGCGAGTGGCCATGCGCGCCGAACAAAACAATGCCACATCGTGGGGCCAACTTCAAACCAGCTATACCATCCATCCCACCTGGCCTCTGGAACTTTATGGCACTATTGGAATGGCAGAAGCACGAAATCAACTCGTGAGCAATTACCGGTGGCTGAGCATCGGCATAAATGCAGCTGTTTCAAACGGGATGTGATTTTGCAACGAATGATTTGATTGAGGTTGATCGAAGATGTTCACATTCTGTCCCTTACAAAAAGCTCAACCAAGCTCGTCTCCAAAGAGCGATTTTACTAATTTGGCGTAATTATGGTATTACTCATCGCCGTTTCTGCATTTTTCATCACCCTTTTCGGGATGCCCAACCTGATTAAGATTGCAAAACTGAAAAGGCTTGTCGACGATCCAGAAGATCCCCGAAAAATCCATCACCGAAGCGTTCCAACAATTGGAGGGGTAATGATTTTTTTTGCCATTATGACGAATGGATTCTTTTGGCTTTCGCTCGGAAAAATACCGAATGAAGGCGTATTCACCAGTTTTTCAATTCTCGTGACTTGCATATCATTGGTGTTTTCAATGGGCCTCAAAGATGACTTGATCGGAATGTCTGCCACAAAAAAACTGCTGATCCATTTGATCGTTGGAGCAATGCTGGTGACCATTGGAGGATTTAGAATCAACGGGTTTGGAGGACTATTCGGAATCGAGGACATGCCTGAATCTCTGGCCACAATTTTTTCGTTATTCGTTTACATCGTGGTTGTGAATGCCTGGAATCTCATCGATGGCATCGATGGATTGGCAGGTGGTTATTCTGTGATCGCCATGCTCGCGTTCTCTGCATGGTTTGTAATGACTGGACAATACGACCAAGCTATCCTTTCGCTAACACTCGTCGGAGCGACCCTCGGATTTTTGATTTTCAACTTCGCACCGGCGCGGATCTTTTTGGGAGACTGCGGCTCGTTGATTTTAGGAGTCGTTGGTTATGCACTCGCAACACGTGTCATCCAAACGCCCAGTGAGATGATTCCGGAAGAATTCGCACAATTGTCTCGTCCAATATTGGCCATGGCCATTCTCGCCTATCCCCTTGTTGATACGCTCAGGGTGTTCTTCTTGCGGGCAATTCGTGGAATTTCCCCTTTTCACCCAGATCAGAATCATTTGCACCACAGGCTGATGATGAAATACAAAAATCATCGGAAGACAGCCATTTTCGTTTACATCTATTCGTTGAGCTTCATCCTACTCGCTTTCGCTCGACCAATTTTGTTTCCAAAACTTGGTGAAGAAGGCATGTTTTGTGGCCTTCTTTTGCTCTCTTTCCTTTGGTTCTTGCCTGTTCTGATGAAAACGCGGGTTGCACACCAAAGAAATGTAGCTCGCCAACAAGAATTGGCCGCAGATAAGAAGGCCAACAACAAATCGCAGGCCTCAGGAAAATCATCTTTAACAGGGTCGTAACTTCTCGGTATGCTTCCAAGGTTTCTTTTCAAACCCTCGATTGCTGAAATTTTAGCCCATTCCATCCTTTTGTTGCTGCTGTTCTTGTGCAGTACTGGCGATACTTGGAGTCAGGGACTCGAAAACGAACGCTGGAAAATTGGCCCAATTGCCGACGTTTGCCCCTCCATCTGGCCTCTAGCTTCCCGAACAGATTGGGAAAGTCCTTCCGATACCACGCACTGGTATGGGGCCTCACACATTGGGATTAGGGCATTTGCTTCCGCACAGCACAGCCCCAATGTCCGAGCGTTCGGCAATGCTACTGCGCGATCCTTCGCTGAAGGACTTGGCTGGAAAACAGGGATGGAGTTGGCGGGGCATTACAAACGATTTACCTGGAGCGGAATGCTCGACCATTGGCGGCTGAGCAACGTAAGCGAATCCGATTGGAACCAAGCATGGCAATGGGCAACCTGGGATGGAATTGGTTGGTCCTGGAATCCAAATCCGAGCGATGTTGCGCTTGCCCGTGCAATCGGGCATGTGACTGCCATCATCTCTCCGTCCATTCAGATCGAAGTTGGCCAGGGCCAACATCATTGGGGCAAAGGATGGAGGTCCCTCTGGTTGGATCGCCAAGCTGCTTCACTTCCATACGCTAGATTCGTCGCGGACGCGGGGCGTGTCCAGTACACCCATTTACTGGCACGCACCACCCACAGAACAGTCGGGAGCCCCTCAGACTTTATTGGGGCACAAGATCGCAGTCCGGGAACGTATACCATCAAGCGTCCATCGTGGTTCGCTGCCCATCTCGTCGAAGTAGATTTTGGACGCGGATGGAGTGGCGAATTGTTTGGTGCTGTAAGCTATTTGGCCAATGATTCCGGTTACAATTCCCGTTTTGAAGCTTCGTATGCAATTCCATTCATTGCCTTTCGCCCAACCGAGTATGCATTGGGTTCTGCCGATAATGCTCTCTTAGGAGCCGCATTGAGCAAAGAAATACAGACCTCCACAGGCCGCTGGCGAATTTACGGCCAAGTCCTCCTTGATGAGCTCGTGATCAGTGAGTTGCGATCTGACGCGCAGTGGTGGGCGAACAAATGGGGGGCACTTGGTTCCATGCATTACGGAAGTGCCAATGAACGTTGGAATGTGGTTCTTGAAGCAACCGCAGTGCGACCTTACACCTATGCGCACGCTTCCTCCGCTCAATCGTGGACACACAACCGGCAACCACTCGCCCATCCTGCAGGCAGCAATTTTGCAGAAGCCAGGGCACATGTGATTTGGAAAAAAGGCCCATTCCGATTTCACCTTGGCGCCCTGATGCGAAAGCAAGCTTTGGACGAAGCGGTTGATCTGGGCAAAGATCCTGCTGTGTCGATTGGCTCAGATCCGTTGCTTTCTTATGTCACCAGACCTTCCGATTATGGAGTGGAATGGTTCTATTCAGGGGATGGTCAAGCAGGCAATACCGATGTCATCAATCAGATTCAAACATGGGTGGATGTAAGCTACCAAATTACCAAGCTAGAGGGGCAAGAGTTGTTTGTGCGCAGCACGCAAAATAACCTAAGCGGGGGCATGATGAGCACCACTTGGTGGCGGCTCGAGACAGGAATTCGACTGCGTAGGGTGCTTGAGGAGCGTAATTGGTGACCCAATATCCACCAGCCGGGTGTAATTTTGCAGCCCGAAGTCAATACCAGACGAAACATTCATGAACGAACGAATCAAAGACATCGCCTCGCTTTTTAAGATGCGCCTAGGGTTTTTTGTTGTGGTCTCTGCCATACTGGGCTGGTTCATGGCGGTTGACTCCATGGACATTCGCAGCTTTCTCATGCTCACAATCGGAGGCTACCTATTGACAGGAGCATCGAATGGATTGAATCAAATCATCGAGAAACGTGTCGACGGACTCATGACTCGAACTTCAAACCGTCCGCTGCCAACGGGTAGGATGGGTACCGGAGCAGCGCTCACATACAGCGTAATTGCAGGCGGAATAGGCCTCTTCTGTCTTTTTGGACTCAATCCATTGAGTGGATGGCTCGGCGTGACCGCGCTGGTGTCGTATGCATTCATTTACACACCACTCAAAGCGAAGACCACCATGAGCGTGTTTGTCGGAGCCATTCCTGGAGCGTTGCCGCCAATGATTGGCTACGTTGCAGCAACAGGTGATTTTGGAATTGAACCTGGAACCCTTTTTGCTGTTCAATTCATGTGGCAATTCCCTCATTTTTGGGCCATCGCATGGTTGGCTCACGACGATTATCAGAAAGCGGGTTATTTCATGCTCCCATTTCGAGCAGGAAGGACCAAGCAAAGCGCGTGGCAAATATTTGTCTACACCCTCTTCTGCATTCCAGCTTCCTTGCTTCCTTGGGCTTTGCCCACAGGGGACCCGATGGTTGGGAACATCGCGTTGATCGTGGCGGTTCTCTGCGGGCTGCTTTTCGCCGTGCCTGCCTTCCGGCTTCATCAGACCTTGGACATGAAACATGCCAGAACCCTGATGTTCGCCTCTTTTGCCTACCTGCCCATCGTGCAACTTGCATTTGTTTTGGATAAGATTTGATGATACCATGAGCGATAATTCAACAGAACAACCCACTCGGAAGCCCAATGTATTTGAAGGCTTAGATCCGAAAATTCGAGAGCGGACGAAAAAAATGCTGATGTATTTTATTGTATTCGCCATTGTGATGCTGTTTGCAGGGTTTACAAGCGCATACATCGTTTCAAACATGGGGCAATTTTGGGTGCATGTTTCTCCAACTCCAGCATTTTGGGTCTCCAACGCATTGCTCATTCTTTCCTCAGCTGCACTTTGGTGGTCTGTTCGATCCATGCGATTGGGGCAGAAAAACAACGCCATCGTGGGATTGGCATTGACCCTTGTGACGGGCATTGGCTTCACTGTGAGTCAAGCCGAAGGTTGGAAACGCTTGGCCGAAATGGGAATGGGATGGACCATCAGCGAGCATGAGTCGGGCGCGGAAACCTACCGCTGGAATAGCATAGAATCCATGATGGAGGGCCCTGCAGTATACGGAGATGACTACGTTGTCTACCGGAACGGCCTTCCACTTGTATACAGCCCCGAGCGTGCAGAATTCTATGCCGCCAACGACGAACTCATGGTTCGACCCATCACGCGGGACGTGGCTCGAACCTCAAACTCAGGTGGTGGGTACCTTTGGGCATTGATCGCCGTGCACATCCTGCACCTTACATTCGGGTTTATATACCTGATAGTCAATGGAATACGCGTATTGAATGGCGCCATTCACAGCGGCGACGTCGTACGGCTCGAAAGCCTCAGCATCTACTGGCATTTCATGGGAGCGCTTTGGCTTTACTTGTTTGCCTTCCTCTTCTACTACCATTGAGAAAGGGTTTGAATTGACGCTTTGCTCCGCAGTCAAATCAGCCTGATGATTTCGATTGCACCTTGAAGGTGCTTTTTTGGCCTTGATTGCATAAATTTGCCGCCAAATTCGAACCATGGGCGGAGAAGCAACAAAATCGATCTCGAAAGAGGTACTTTGGGGGGGAGGACAATCTCCATTTAGCGTGAGCTACGGCAAAATGATGATGTGGTATTTCCTCGTCTCAGACGCTTTGACGTTTGGAGGGCTTTTGACTGCATATGGTTTTGTCCGAGCCAGCAGCACAGACGCTTGGCCAATTGGAGAACAAGTATTTCGCTCATTGCCCGGATTGGATGGTGAGTACCCGTTGATTTATGTGGCTTTGATGACGTTCATCTTGATTGTTTCATCCGTCACCATGGTTCTCGCTGTAGAATCAGGGCATCGCAATGATAAAAATGGAGTTGTAAAATGGTTGGGTCTCACCGTGATCGGTGGGTTCATCTTTTTGGGCTCGCAAGCATGGGAGTGGTCTCACTTCATCCACGGCAGCGGCGGATCGTACTTGCTCGCTGAAAATGTTTCGGTCACATCAGACGACGGACAGACATTCGATTTGAACAAGGGAGACGCAATTTACATGGACCATGACTTTGGCCACCTGGCAGAGCCTTGGAGCGAGGGAAATCCCATGGTCTCATTGCAGGATAGCGAGCATGGCATCAAGTTGGTCCAAAATGGAGAACACACGCACGAAGCCGAACTTCACGCGCTCACGATCAACAAGTACATCGAGAATGAATCCCACGTGAGTGGAGATCAAGCGATGAAATTGTGGAATGCTCGCTCCGAGTCTTTTTCCTTCGGCGCCAACATGCATGACAACGAATACGCCGTTCAACAGTCGTACGCTAACTTTTTCTTCTTCATCACCGGTTTTCACGGTTTTCACGTGCTCTCAGGAGTTGTCATCAACATCATCATCTTCTTCATGGCTTACCGCGGTGTTTTCGAAAGGCGCAAGCATTACGAGATGGTCGAGAAAATTGGACTTTACTGGCACTTTGTAGATCTTGTTTGGGTCTTTGTCTTCACGTTTTTCTACCTCATCTGATTCTGCCAACGCACAACCTTCTAATCCTTAAGACATGGAACGCGACGATCTCATAGTGAACGATAGCTACTCTTTGAATTCTCATCACAGCGAAGAGGAGGGTGCCGCCATTCGCAAAAATGTTTGGAAGGTGACCGCCATCTTGACTTTGCTCACTACGGTTGAGGTCATCATGGGGATTTACTTCAAACGAGCCGAAACTTTCACTTGGAGCATGATCAAGTGGAGTTTTGTGATTTTGACGTTGGTCAAGGCAGCCTATATCGTTTTGGTGTTTATGCACTTAGGTGATGAGCGACCCAATCTCAAAAAGGTTGTACTCGCTCCCTACATGATGTTCATCGGCTATTTGCTCTTCATAGCAATCACCGAAGGATTTGCCCATCTCGGCAACTCCACCCTGTTTCAATGATTTCGATCTGAATGTGAACTTCGCCCTCGATTGTAGGGTTTGATTCTTGTGAAACAAAAAGCCACCAATACGGTCCGGAAATACGTTTACCTTCTCAGCATCATGCTGGGGCTGCCGCTCACTGGGTTGCTAATCCTCGGCATCGATGGGGACCATCATTTCAACACGCTGCCATACTACACTTCTGATGGTGCTACGGAACAATGGTCGGAGCTCGCACAGCGCGTCGAGCCCTTTTCCTTGATCAACCAAAACGGAGAAACATTCGGTTCAGAAGAACTGGCGGGCAAAGTGTGGATTGCTGCTTTCTTTCCCACAAATGCCCCGCATGTTGCTCAGTTTACGAAGCAACTTCTTTGGCCAAATTTCCGGTACAGAGATGAAAGCGACATCATGACAGTTTGCTTCACCCTGGATGCGGCATACGACCGGCCAGAAGTACTCAAGAAATATGTCGACCGGAATACACGCTACAACGGATTTCCAGGAAAATGGCAGTTTTTGACCGGCGATCAAAACCGCATCGATGCGCTGGTCGAGGAGTCATTCATGATCCAACGAGATGCAGCAGAGCCCAACAACATTGCCACCCTATGGCTGGTCGATGAACAGGGATACTTGAGGGGAGTGTATCATGCTGCTTCAGAAGATGCTATCAAAGATGCTGTTGAGGACATTGCCCTGCTTCAGAAAGAAATGGACGAGGCCGCTTACAAGCGGAAAAAGGCTCTTGAAGAGCTCAGTGACGAACCTCCATTGCCCATTTTGGGACCACCAGAACACACGGTCCCTTCTTTTGCCTTAACGGCTGCAGATAGCTCTGAATTTTCACACCGAAATATTGGAGGCCGTCTGCGCATCGTCGATTTTTTCTTCACGCGTTGCCCAACAATCTGCCCCATCATGTCGAGTCAAATGGCAAGGCTGCAAGCTCAATTGATCAATCGAGGGATGCAAAACGATGTTCTGCTTTTGAGTCACTCGGTCGATCCTGAACATGACACGCCAGCAAGGCTCCAGCAATATGGTCAAAAACTGGGGCGAAACCCCGCGATCTGGGAAATGCTCACAGGGGACAAAGAAGACATCTTTGACCTGGCTCGCAACGGATATTTTCTAACAGCGCTTGAGAGTGATACCGCCGCAGGAGGAATATTCCACAGCGATATCTTCGCGCTCGTCGATGCGGAAAATCGCATCCGAGGCTACTACGATGGCACAGACACAGATGAAGTTGACAAACTGATGAAGGATACGTACCGACTTTGGATTACCCCGGAATCAAAGCCTTGAAGATCAAATGGAAAACGAACGCAACATCAAACGGTTTATTTGGACGATGGCTGTGGTAATTCCAGCAGCAGTCGCGCTCCTATTTCTCATCCCACCTGTGGAAAATCTTTCTGATGAAGTCAAAGCATCGCTCTATGTTCTGCCGAAGCTGAACGCACTCTTCAACGGCACGGCTTTTCTCTGCCTCATCGGTGCGTTTGTTGCAATCAAGAACAAAAACATCAAAGTACACCGCGCATTTACCACGACAGCTTTGATCCTGAGCATGCTATTTTTAGTGAGCTATGTTGCTTTCCACTTGACCACCGAATCGACAAAATTTGGAGGCGAGGGCTGGATTCGAACGGTCTATTTCGTGATTCTCATTTCACATATTCTGCTGTCTACTGGAATCATTCCTTTGGTCTTATTCACGTATGTGCGAGGATTGGGAATGCAAGTTGAAAAGCATCGCAAAATCGCAAAAATCACCTGGCCCATCTGGCTGTACGTAACGGCCACTGGAGTCATTGTGTACTTGATGATTTCTCCTTATTACCCTCACTAAACCAAGAGGGATGCCATGAAAAGGAAGAATACAAGCCGAATGAAGATCGCTTTTGCCCTCATCGTGACCTTCGTGCTCATTGCATGGGCAATCCCCGCAGAAGCGCAATGTGTCATGTGCAAGGCGGTGGCCGAGGACAGTGCCAAAGACGGTGGATTGGGGGCTGGTTTGAACAAAGGGATTTTGTACCTGATGGCGGTGCCATACATTTTGTTATCCGCCCTTTTCTTCGTAATTTATAAGAAGTGGAAGGCTGATTCCGCTTCTTGAAAATGCACACCAACCCCACAACCAAATCCCTTGCTTTTGCTTCTGCACTTGCTCTTCAGTGCAAGCTGATTTTAGGCATCCTCACCATCCTCTCTTCGACGGCACTCACGGCACAATTTACTGTCGAACGGAGTCCTTGGCTCGATTCTAAAGCTGTTACGGACGAACCTGTTCAACAAACCTGGACGGTTCAAGATTCAGACAGCAACCAATCGTTGGATGTTGAGCTCACGGTAGAAGGCCTGAATCCTCGAAAACCCATTTCATTGCGCGTACACGAGGACACAATGCTTCAATTGCAGCCGCAAAGACGCTACACACGCATATGTGTTGAACCCGATTACATGATGTACAGCGACCGCATCTACGCCGATCCTGATGTGACGAGTGATACGCTCCGACTCGAGCCGCTCGCGGTAGGTTTAAAGGTTGAGCTCGAACCCATCGTCTTCTACCCCGGCACGAATGACCTGTACTTCTCTTCCATTCCCACCCTTGAGGCTCTTCTCACCTTTATGGAAGTAAATCCAACGTTGGCTGTCGCCATCCAAAGCTCTCTCAGATTCACAGAGCCATCTCGCGATGCTGAAATGTCGGGAAGAGCGCGAGCGCGAGCTGTCTATGAATATTTGGTCAGCAGTGGTGTTGGCCCGAGTCGACTCGCAATTGAACAGCACTCCGTAAAAGCATCCGAAATCAGTGAGCCAAAAACCATCGAAGAGGCGGAAGCTGCACAACGCATTACTGTGCGGGTTACCAATTATTGAGAAAATGGCGCAATCAGCCTGCATTGCTTTATTTTTGGCTATGCTCAAGCGACTCCCCAACATCTCGGTTCCTGCACTTGTTCTGTTTGTTTTGGCCACGTTTATCAGCCAGCCCCAAACGTGCACCGCGCAAAAGACTTGGTCTTTGCAACAATGCCTGGATCATGCTTTTGAACACAACATTCAAATCAAGCTAGGCCAATTGGGAGAAGTAAGCGCGGACATAGGCACCCAGTCTGCCGTCGGAGCTTTCCTTCCCAACTTGAACGCGAATCTGTCGCATGGATACAATTTTGGACGCACGATCGACCCCTTTACCAATCAATTTGTTGAATCATCCGCCATCCGCTCCAACAGTTTCGGCGTTTCCACAGGGCTGGTCTTGTTCAATGGCTTTCAAAACCAACTCAATCTGCAAAGGGCAAAACTTGCACAACAATCAGCTCTATCCAGCCGAGAAATAGCAGAGAACAATGTTGTTCTAACCATTGCAGCGGCCTACCTGAATGTGCTTTTTCAAGAGGAATTCGTGCGCGTTGCTGTCATCAATCGCGAAGCAACTGCCCGGCAAGTTGAACGCATGCAGAGTCTCGTCCAAGCCGGAGCAGCAGCGGCTTTTGATTTGTTCGATGTCGAAGCCCAACTTGCATCGGACGAAGCCACCATTGTAAGCACTCAAAATGCCCTGAGCTTATCCAAGCTAAATTTGGTCCAACTCCTTCAGCTTCCAGCTTCTGAGACCGACACGTTTCAAGTTGTAAGGCCATCTGATGAGGACCTTGAACGCAACAACCTTCCCTCCTCGCCAGAAGCTGCTGTAAGCCATGCCTTGGCCTCCTTCCCTGAGATTGTTCAAGCTCAATACCAAGTGGAGGATGCTGGCATTGGTCTCAATCTCGCGAAAAGCGGTCGATATCCTCGAATTTTCGCGAGTTACAATGTAGGAACCGGCTACTCTGGTGCGTCACGTTCCATCGATGGAACGCCGACCACTGAAGATTTTGTGCTCGGCTCTTTGGTCGTGGATGACAGCACAGCATATGACCTCGTGGCCCAGCAAGAGGTTTACCAGTTTATCACCACACCGTTCGGCGATCAAGTCAACCAGAACTACAACCAAAGTGTTTTCTTTTCAATGAGCTTACCCCTGTTCAACAATTTCGGGGTCAAATCTTCTGTCGAACAAGCCGAAGTGAATGTGCTCCGTTCCCAGTATCAATTGGAACAAGTGCGGCAAACATTGACCGCAAACATCGAATCCGCTTGGGCAGATGCGCGAGCAGCTTCTCAAAACACTGTTGCTCAAGAATCTGCTTTGGTGGCATCGGAACGAGCCTTCAGCAACACAGAGCAACGCTACGAAGCTGGAGCTGCCACTGCGATTGATTATGCCGATGCGCGCACCCGATTAGATAATGCCCGCGTTAGCGCCTTGCGCTCGAAATACGATCTTGCTTTCAAAAGCCGCATCCTCGACTTCTACATGGGCAAGCCCTTGACATTCCGATAATTCAACGCATGAAATTCAACAAAACATTTTGGGTCATAATCTCGGTTGTCGTTGTCGCGTTGCTAGCAGCAGCAAAATGGTTTGGCGGAGGAACAGAGGCCGTCACCGTGCAAATGGAAACGGCGGAAACTCGCACCATTGTTGAACGGGTATCCGCCTCAGGTAAAATCCAGCCTGAAGTCGAAGTCAACATCACTGCCGAGGTCAGCGGTCAAATCATCGAATTGCCTGTAAAAGAGGGGGATCAGGTTTCGCAAGGTGATCTGCTCGTGCAAATCAATCCCGACCTGTACAATGCGGCATTGAACCGCGCAGAAGCAGCCGCAAATAGTGCACGGTCCAACCTGGCTTCGGCGCGAGCTCAGAAAGCGCAGGCTGATGCGCAATTCTTTGCAACAGAAAAAAGCTGGGAGCGCACGCAAACACTCTTTGGACAGGGTGTGCTGTCCCAAGCCGATTTCGATGCTGCACAAGCAAATTTCCGCAGTGCAGAAGCCACATTGATTTCAGCCCGTGAAACCATTCGCAGCGCAGAGTTTGCCATTTCAAGTGCGGAGGCTTCCGTGCAAGAAGCACGCGATAACTTATCTCGTACAACCCTTGTGGCACCGCAATCGGGAACCGTGACAGCGTTGGTCAAAGAAATCGGTGAGAGCGTACAAGGCAATGGCTTCACTGCTGGAGAGGTGGTCATGAAGGTTTCAGACCTATCCGTGATGGAAGTCGATGTGGAAGTCAATGAAAGCGACATCGTTCGCGTGAGCATGCGAGATGCCGCAGAGATTGAAGTTGATGCCTACCTCGATGAGACCTTTGAAGGCGAGGTCACGGAAATCGGGAATACAGCATTGAACGCAGGAATCAATGGTTTTGCAATGGATCAGGTCACCAATTTCTCAGTCAAGGTCCGTCTCCGTTCCGAGAGCTATTCAGCGATGCTAAATGATGAGGATTCGGCTAACCTATCGCCATTTCGTCCAGGCATGAGTGCCAAGGTTGACATCCTTACACGCCAAGCAGAAGGTGCTATTTCCATCCCGATTCAATCGGTTACAACCCGTGAGAAAGAAGTTGGTGACGACGAGGAAACGGAACTGGGTGTTTTTATACTCAACAATGGTATCGCTCAGTGGAATCCGGTCAAAACGGGCATTCAAGACAACCGATTCATCGAAATCGTCTCCGGGCTTGATGCCAGTGCCGATGTCATTGTTGGCCCATACCAAGCTGTTTCACGCACGCTAACGAACGGCGATGAAGTCGAAGTTCAAGAAGATGAAGGAACAGCTGAGGAATGACAGATCAACCACTGATTCTGGCCATTGAAACTTCAACACTGTCGTGTTCCGTTGCGCTGTTCCGCGGGGACCAATTGTTAGGCGACACGCAAGCCAAAGAGGACCAACACGTGCATGGCAAGCAATTGCTCCCCATGATTGATGCGCTCTTGCGTTCAAATAGCCTTGGATCCAAAGACTTAGAGGGCGTGGCTGTTTCCGCAGGACCAGGCAGCTACACGGGATTGCGCATTGGAGTCTCCACCGCCAAGGGAATTGCCCATGCACACGGATTGGCTTTGATGGCCTTCGACAGCCTGCATGTTCAAGCATTCGCTGCTGCTGCAACTGGGAACTGGGACGCCGTCATCGCCGTCATGGATGCTCGCCGCGATGAAGTCTACACTGCGAGTTTCGTCCCCCAGGAAAGTCAATTTGAAATCGCGGATGAGACACGAGCGCTCATCCTTGAATCCAACATGCACGCAGCCGCGCTCTTTCCGGTGCTGGCTAGGACAAAAAAGCTCAATCGAGTTTGCATCATTGGAGATGCTGCGGAAAAAACCCGTCGATTGTTGGCAGACCAGTTGAACGATTGCACATTCGTCTCCGATTTTCCACAAGCCAAACACATGCATCAGCTCTCATTGTCTGCAATCAGATCAAAGAAATTTGAAGATGTCGCTTACTTCGAACCGAGGTACCTCAAAGAATTCCAAGCTGGGACACCGCGTGACCCTCTCGGACTTCGAAAACAACCAGCCCGATGAAAACCCTCTTGAATCGCGTCCTGTTTTGCGCCATTGTTCCCGTCATTTGCCTTCAATCGAGGTGCAATGAACAGCAACAATACATCCCGTATGTGCCCGTAGATTTTTCGGTTAACGTGAATTTACCGGCTTACATCGATCTGTCTGTTCCGAGCGGTCACATCCTTGTGAATGGGGGATCTCAAGGCATCGTACTCTACCGCTACACCTTGGATCAATTCGTAGCCTTGGATCGACATGCTACCGCCGACATTCCTTCGAATTGCCAAGTCGAAGTTGCCGAAGATGGACTAATTCTGACCGATCCGTGTGGCGATTCGGAATGGTTGATCATCGATGGGTCTGTGGTTTCAGGTGCGGCTACTTATCCCTTGCACCGTTATGGCACACAATGGGACCCCCCAATTTTACGGGTTTACAACTTGTGATTGCATCAGAGATGCCCGTCAAAACATGCACTCGGGTTAACTTCTGACTTTCATCCGTTCCAAGAGAGACGGAACCAAAACAATGAAGAGCGAAGGAAGTGGTGATTGCAAAAATGCCAGGAATTCATGTGCAACACCGTAACCAGACTTGCCCGGAACCACTGCAATAAATACCGCAATGACGCCACCTGCTAGGCCATACATGACCACCAACCAAGGCCAACGTTCTATGTGACCCGTCGTCTTCAAAAAGAGCCCATCCAACGCAAAAAAGATCAGAAGAATTGCAACGCTCAGCCCCCATTTGAGGCCTTTTAACTGAGTCAAACTCATGCCGTGAAAGCCCGACCAAGTTCCGCGCATGATGTAATAATGAATGCGTCGAGGTTGCGGATTCTCATTCCACCACACGGTCCGCATCTCAGGTGACATTTCGCACAATTCCGGGTTTTGCTGAATCACTTCTGCGTAATGATTCAACTGAATCTTGGCCTTTTCTTGGTAAAATCCAAAAACCAACATGACCGCCAACACGAGCAACCAAGTGGGACGCCGGAGTGGAAGCATGGGTCGAACGGCCTCATTCATGTTGAAGTCATTTCAGTGCCTGACCGCCTTTCAAGCAGTCCATTCACGCCCTTCGTTGCATACAAGTACCATAACAGAAAAATGATGCTGTAAACAAACACGGTGAAAGTGTAATCATGATTGAACGTCATGGCATCTTCGCCGAAATACAATTGGATCCAAAGCAAGCATATGATACGGAACACATTGGCCGCATGAATGACCGCGATACCCAACGGAATAAACCAAGCTTTGCGCAACCAATGCCCGGGAAACGACAAAATGAAAATGGCAAACAAGGCAAACAAAACAACACCATCGCATGACGGCCCAACAAAAACTCCTTGGGCTCCAGCAATTCCCACACGTGTCCTGAAAATACCGTCTGTTGCCTGAAAGTACGCGTTAACAAGGTAGCCGAGCGATTCCATGATCCACTCGGTGCTGGTGATCAAATGTTGCGTGACATATTCATCGAGAAGCGTTGCGGGCTTGAGGTATTCCTCATACGAGAGATGCCAGACGATGTAGCCTCCAAAACCAAAAACCAAAAAACGGAAAACGTCCGGCTGAGACCGGACGAATTCACTAAGTTTTTGGATCCATCGCATAGCGAGGATCAATATCGGTACAAATCGGACTTAAATGGTCCTTCAACAGGAACTCCGATGTAATCTGCTTGCTCTGTGGTAAGTTTTTCGAGTTGAACATTGATTTTGTCCAAGTGCAATCGAGCCACTTCTTCGTCCAAGTGCTTTGGCAAAGTGATGACTTCGTTTCCGTAAGCATCGTTGTTATTCCACAACTCCAACTGTGCCAACACTTGATTGGTGAAAGAGTTGGACATCACGAAACTTGGATGACCTGTTGCACAACCTAAGTTGACCAATCGGCCTTCAGCCAATACAATGATATCATTGCCATTCACGTTGTACAAGTCAACCTGAGGCTTGATGGTGTCTTTTGTGTGACCGTGGTTCTCATTGAGCCATGCCATGTCAATTTCATTGTCGAAGTGTCCAATGTTGCAGACAATGGCTTTGTCATTCATCGCTTCAAAGTGCTCGCCTGCAATGATGTCTTTGTTACCTGTAGCAGTCACAATGATGTCGCATTCTTTGACGGCATCCGTCATGCGCTTCACCTCGTATCCGTCCATCGCGGCTTGAAGTGCGCAAATCGGATCAATTTCTGTCACCATCACTCGGCAACCGGCACTGCGAAGCGAATCCGCTGTTCCTTTGCCGACATCACCATAACCAGCGACTACAGCAACCTTGCCGGCCATCATGACGTCCGTAGCGCGGCGAATCGCATCAACCGCTGATTCACGGCAACCGTATTTGTTGTCAAACTTGGACTTCGTGACTGAATCGTTCACATTGATCGCAGGCATTGGCAACGTGCCATTCTTCATGCGGTCATACAATCGCAAGACACCCGTGGTGGTCTCTTCAGACAAGCCTCTGATGCCTTCAGCCAACTGCGGGTACTCATCGAGTACCATGTTGGTCAAATCACCTCCGTCGTCCAAAATCAAATTCAACGGTTGACGATCTGCTCCAAAGAAAAGCGTCTGTCGGATGCACCACTCAGATTCGTCTTCTGTCATGCCTTTCCAAGCGTAAACAGGAATTCCAGCGGCAGCAATAGCTGCTGCAGCGTGATCTTGCGTGGAAAAAATGTTGCACGAAGACCAGGTCACATCGGCTCCCAAGTCTACAAGGGTTTCGATTAAAACTGCTGTCTGGATGGTCATGTGCAAACAACCTGCAATTCGGGATCCTTGCAAAGGCTTTTCAGCTGCGTGCTTCTGGCGAAGAGCCATCAAACCGGGCATTTCTGCTTCGGCCAAACGAATTTCTTTTCTTCCCCACTCAGCCAAGCTGATGTCCTTTACTTTGTAAGGCAAATACTCTGTAGTCATTGTAGTGCTCATAATGCTCTTATTTCGAATGCAAAAATACTCAATAAACCACAAGTCACGAGGGATTTAACCCTTGTTCACGTCCGCCAATGCACCTCCAATGCCCGAAATCAACATTTTCACTCAATCATCCTCGCCTGATGTGATCATTGCTCAGGTTTCTGCTTCCGATTCAGAACTGAAATCTTGGGCGCAAAAACAAACCAGATTTCCGTCAAGAGACATTGCCTCACTGTCCAACCACAGGCAACTGGAACATCTTGCTGTGGACAAAGCCATGTTGGAGCTCAACGCTCCGTGGTCCACTGCTCAAATTACGCATGACGAGAATGGAAAACCCGCACTTTTAGCCATTGATAAATTTATCAGCATTTCCCATCACGCACAAGGAACCTTGTGCTCTGTGATCATCTGCCTTGGAAATCATGCCGTTGGTTGCGACATCGAACGGCCGCGGGCGCAATTGCACGCCATCTCAAAGCGATTTTTGAGTCAACAAGAACAAAATCATTTCACCACCACACCATTGCTTTGCTGTGCCTGGGGAATCAAGGAGAGCATGTTCAAGACCATTGGCCATGGGATTGATTTCAGAATTGATCTGATTGTAAACGCCATCCCCTCTAGTGTGGAGAACCCCTTCGAAGCCACAGGTTCAATCAAAGGCGAGCCTACTCAGTGGCGAATCTGGAAAGTTCAGTTTCACAACGCAAAGGATAAGGATGCCGATGATTTGTATGCAATTGCTGGACCTGTATGACCGATGTGCAATAAGGAATAGGACCAATTAAGAAAAAAGTTCAAGTCGGGTTAGCGCAAAGTTATGGGCACAAAAAAAGGAGCCAAACGACTCCTTTTTTCTATGGTACAAACCGCAGCGCGGCTAAAATTCTTATCGTTCAATGCCTTTGTGGCGACGCTCAGAACTAACTGATAGCTTCGCACGCCCCTTGGCGCGACGTGAGCTCAAAACATTGCGTCCGTTTGCGGATGACATGCGCTTGCGAAAACCATGCTTGTTTCGGCGCTTGCGTACTGAGGGTTGGAAAGTCCTTTTCATTTCTCTTCATTGTAATCGAAAACCGTTCGCTGGTCTTCTACCCGAAATCGGGAGTGCAAAGATAGTCACAGATTTCATGCGTCCAAACCCTTGAACGTGAAAGATGCACGATTTTTACGTTCCAATGGCCGATTGAGCGCTTAATTTTGCGTCTACGTAGCCAACGAGTCAATCTGAACATCCGTTACAAAGCAACCATCATGCGCAAAGAAATATCCGAAAATCGTTCATTTCGTTGGAAAAATTGGAAGACGGTTCTGCGCATGGGCGCTTACCTCAGACCACACGCATGGGGTTATGCCATTGGCGTCGTGATCATCAGCATCAGTGGTGTGCTTACATTGATGGTCACTCGTCTTTGGGGGCAACTGGGAGGCGTTGGAACGGCGTCCAGTATGAAAGATGGCGTTGCTGGAGCAGCGCCAGACGCTTCGTTGGATTTCCTTCCTTTTGACCTCAATAGCCTTACCGAAATCGGTTGGCTGATTCTCATCGTACTTGGAATTCAAGCGGCATTGAGTTTCACCCGCGTTGTGCTTTTTGCAAAAATGACCGAAGACATGATGCTGGCAATGCGCAAAGATGCTTTTGAAGCCATCATAAGCATGCCCATGGGATTTTTCGACACGCGGCGGGTTGGCGATTTGAACAGCCGTGTTTCTGCTGACGTCACTTCCATCCAAGATGTTTTCACCACCACACTTTCAGAATTGCTTCGGCAACTGATCATCATCGTCGGTGGAATTTTAGCGCTGCTTTACTTCTCAGTAACTCTAACGCTCCTCATGCTAGCTACATTGCCGGTGATGATCATCGCGGCCATTTTATTCGGCCGATTCATCCGGAAATTGTCAAAACGCACGCAAGATCAAGTGGCAGAGTCCAACACCATTGTGCAAGAAACGCTTACTGGCATTACGAGTGTCAAGAGTTTCGCAAACGAAGCTTGGGAATTGATGCGCTATGTCGGTAGCATACGAGACATTCGCTCTTTGGCAATGAAAGGAGCAATCTGGCGTGGAGCCTTCGGGTCTTTCATCATCCTCTTCATTTTTGGCGCCATCACCTTGGTCATTTTCAAAGGGGCAGAACTCATGACAACAGGAGGGTTGGCGAGTGAACACTTCTTTACCTTCCTGCTTATGACGGGGCTTGTGGCCGGCTCCATTGGAGGAATTGCAGCTCAGTTCTCAGCTTTGCAGCGTGGATTAGGCGCCATCGAATCATTGATGGAAATGATGGATGAACCGCGCGAAGTCGTGGAAACCAACGAAGCCAATGCGCAAAAACCTGTGAATCTCAAAGGAGATGTCACATTCAAAGACGTTTATTTCCATTACCCGAATCGAGAAGATGTAGCGGTGCTCAATGGCATTAGCCTTCGCGTCGCTCCCGGCGAACGAGTTGCGCTCGTAGGTGCCTCGGGTGCTGGGAAATCCACCATCGCTTCATTGTTGCTGCGGTTCCACGACCCCGTTAGTGGCGACGTCAGCATCGACGGCACACCGCTGAAAGATTTCCCGCTCTCCAGTCTGCGCAAACGCATGGCGTTTGTTCCACAGGAGGTCATTTTGTTTGGCGGCGACATCAGAACCAACATTGCGTATGGAAGATTCGATGCAACTCAAGCCGAAATTGAAGCTGCTGCCCGGAAAGCCAATGCTTTCGAATTCATCCAGTCTTTTCCCGAGGGATTTGACACACTCGTCGGAGAGCGCGGCGTGCAATTGTCAGGTGGGCAGCGCCAACGCATTGCCATTGCACGTGCAATCCTCCGCGATCCCGATCTCTTGATTTTGGACGAAGCCACCAGCGCACTTGATGCTTCAAGCGAAAAAGAAGTGCAATTGGCTTTGGACACGCTTATGAAAGGTCGAAGCAGCCTGATCATCGCGCATCGATTGAGTACCATCAAAAGTGCCGACAAAATCGCAGTACTCTCCAACGGCTCCATCGTCGAAATCGGCCAGCACGAAGAATTGCTTGCGCAAAAAGGAGCGTACCAAAAACTCGTGAAGAATCAGGAAGTGGGTTGAATTTGATGCTTTCGTCAGCGACGCGTATTTTTACATGAGAACATTATCAGAATGAAAAAGGCATTGGTTACCGGAATTACAGGACAGGATGGGGCGTATTTGACCGAACTTTTGTTAGAAAAGGGATACGAAGTGCATGGCGTCAAGCGCCGTTCTTCGCTGTTGAACACCGATCGAATTGATCACCTCTACCAAGACCCGCACGAAAAAAATCTCCGCCTCAAATTGCATTACGGCGACCTCACGGATTCCACGAATCTCATTCGAATCATCCAAGAAGTAAAGCCAGACGAAATATACAATTTGGCTGCAATGAGCCACGTGAAGGTGAGTTTCGACACCCCAGAATACACGGCAAATGCAGATGGTATTGGCACGTTGCGCATTCTCGAAGCAATCCGCATCCTTGGCCTTGAAAAGGAATGCCGCTTTTACCAAGCCTCCACCTCTGAGTTGTATGGCTTGGTGCAAGAAACGCCCCAGAGCGAAACCACACCATTCTACCCACGAAGCCCCTACGGCGTGGCGAAACTCTACGGCTTTTGGATTGTGAAAAACTACCGTGAATCATACGGAATGCACGCTTCAAATGGCATTCTCTTCAACCATGAAAGTCCCTTGCGTGGAGAAACTTTTGTGACGCGGAAAATCACCCGAGCGGTCGCACAAATCCACTTGGGCCTTTTGGATCAGATGTACTTGGGAAACCTGGATGCTCAGCGAGATTGGGGACATGCCAAGGATTATGTGGAAGGAATGTGGCGCATGCTTCAACAGGACAATCCTGATGATTACGTGCTCGCAACTGGCCGCACCGTCGCGATCCGTGAATTCGTAAACATGTCCTTTGCAGAGGTGGGTCGAAAACTGGAATGGCAAGGAAAAGGCGTCAACGAGCGGGGCATCTGCGCCAAAACAGGCGACGTTTTGGTAAGTGTCGATCCGCGTTATTTCCGCCTAGCTGAGGTAGAATTGTTGGTGGGGGATGCCTCAAAAGCAAAACGTGTTTTGGACTGGGAACCCACCTACACCCTGGAGGAACTCTGTAGCGAAATGGTCAAGAGTGACATTGCCTTGTTCGAGCGCAACAAACTGTTGAAGGACGGCGGGCACGAAGTGTACAATCAGTACGAGTGAGATCACTTGGGTGCACCACCGTGGATGATATCGAGAAAGACCTTGGCTTGATTTGAACGAAGATAGTCTGACAGTAACGCGCCCCGCTGAACACCATCCACCGTTTGGGGACCTTTATCCACCTGCTCTTGAAGCAATTCGATAAAGTTATTGGGGTCATTCCGGTCAAATAAAGTGCCTGCCTCGGTTTCGTCAAGAATCCGACTCACATCAGACGCAAAATCTCCCAAATAGAAAATTGGTCGCGCAGCCCCCAGGTATTCAAACAACTTTCCGGGTATGTGGCCCACGTTGTAGTCCTTTGGTCCTGCCAAAAATAACCCATCTGCTGTGTCTTGTATCTGTGGAATTTCCTGCATCGGACGGTTGCCATGGAAATGGACAAATCCAAATTCCTTTTCGAGCGTGTTTCGGTAAGCATCCGGCACTGAACCGAAAAAGTCGAATTCAATTTGAGGCATCCGCTTCCGTGAATTGTGTGCCTTTACCGCCTTTAGAAAAGGTTCGATTTCATACAGATCTGTGAGCATCCCTGTATAAACCATCCGAAATATTTCACTCGCACCCCCCTCTTTCCAAGCCGATAACGCGCGATCAATTCCATTCGGTATGACAAAAAAGTCATTGGGATTTCTTCCTGGCACTTTTCGTGCAAAGAGATCTTTGAAACCCCAACTGACTGTGGTGATCGCATCTGCCTCAGACAAAACCTTCAGTTCCAAGCTTTCATCAATCGCATTGGATACAGCTGAATGTCCCAATTGATCGTAGTAAAAAATATCTGTCCAAGGGTCGCGAAAGTCTGCAATCCAGCGAATCGACCTCTTTTTTGCGACCTTCCTACCAATCAACTGAACAGAATGTGGCGGACTTGTCGTGATCATCGCTTCAATGGAGTGTGCATCGATGATTTCTATGGCCTTCTTAATCGCCCGAGCATTCCAAGTCTTGCGCGGATCTGGAATGAAAAGGTGACTGCGCAGCCTTGTGAGGAGATTAACTGATTCGTCTTCTCCGTTGTTCGACGAAAAACCTTGGGGAGGTATATGCTTTTTGAACAGTCGCTTCGTCATGCGAAATGGGTTCCAAGCTCTCACTCGGTGGATGTGAATCTGTTCATCCACCGTGGTAAGCAAGTCTTCATCAATGCTGCTGTACTCAGCAGATTTTGGTTCCAACGTGAGCACATGAACCTCTGCTCTTGCCTGAGCAAATTCGTTGGCAAGCGAAAGCCATCTCTTCACCGCTATTCCGCCGGCTGGCGGCCAGTAATAAGTGATGATGAGGATTTTGGGATTGCGCTCCATGTTATGAGTCAAACTTACGGAAGCTGTGTTTCTATTGTCCAAACCCCGCTGAGTCGCTGCAATTCAATATCCGCTGATTGCCATGCATTGAGCGCCTGAAGCTGCTGCTGCTGCAAGTTGATCACCTGCATTTGGATTTCGCGAAAATCCAACGAATTGATGGCACCAGAGGCCAGCCTCTCTTGCGCAATTTCAAGCGACCTTCTGCTGTTTTCAGTGAGTTGCATTGAAATCAAATGGGTCTGCTCTGCAGAGCTCCAACGTGACCAGGCATCTTGAAGCAATCGATCCACTTCCCTTCGTTGGTCTTCAGCTTGCATTTCAGCCATGGCCACTTGCACCTTCGCTTGCTGTATGGCCCTGCGCGTTGCACCACCATTGAACAAATTAAAATTGACCGCCAGGTTGGCCGATAAGTTTTTGGTCACTCCATCTCCAGACAAATCTCCCGCTTCGAAACGACTGCTTTGCTCATTTTGACTTGCATTGAGCGAAACGTTTGGACTCAACCGCGCTCGCGCCTGCTGCACGCCAACCCCTGCGAGTTCCTGCGCGATCAAAGCATTTTGAATGACCGTCGCATTCGAAAAGACTTCAGAACGCAATTCTCCAAAATCGTTTCGAGATTTCGGTGCATTTAAGGCGGTCGTAAACTTCCATTGGCTTTCAGCCAACTCTCCCATCAGACGATTCAATGCATTCGTCGACTGCTCGATGCTGGCATTTTGCTGCAACCAAGCCAAACTATCAGTCAACAGCGCGTTGGCGAATTGCAGTCGATCAAAGGTCGATGCAGCACCTGTGGCTTGACGGACTTCCATCCAATCAAGCCGAGCCCGAGAGACCCCCATAGCTGCGGACAACACATCACGTAAAGCAAGCTGCACCAAAACGTTGTTGTACGCCTGCATGGTCGCAGAAGCCGTCTGTTCAATTACGAGTGCGGCTTGACCTTCCGCTTGCTCCTGCAATCGGTCCAAAGCACGCTTATTGGCAAACATGCCAAAACCATCAAACAACACCCAATTCAACTGACCACCAACATTGATCGACTCACTCTCCAACTTTTCCTGGATGAACGAAGTGGGGTTTTGCGACTGATCGCTGACAGCATTCGATCCCGATGCCGATAAACCGATTTGTGGCAGCGCCCCAGCAGCTCCCCAAGCATTTCCGATTGCGGAAATTTCGGCCTGCTGACGGGCCAGTCGGATGCCCAGATTGTTTTGCAGCGAGCGCGTGACCGCGTCTTCCAAGCGCAAAGTTTCTTGGGAAAACAAACTCGATTCCTGGCTTGAAAAGGACACGAAGAGGAGCAATATCAAGATGCTCCGCAACGAGATCAAAGGATTTGGCATAATCATTCTCATTCTTCAAAAGATTGTTCTTCCCGGTTGGCCGGCTCTCCTGCTTCTACAGAGGGCCAATCGCCGCGCTTGATCCATACCCAACTTCGGTGCAGCGGGTTGATCCACTGCAAGTAAATCGGCAGTAAAACCAAAATAATGACCGTGACGAAAAGCAATCCAAATGCCACAGCAATGGCCATTGGAATGAGGAATTGTGCCTGGAAGCTCTTGTTGAGCATCAGCGGTGCCAAGCCTGCCACCGTGGTGATGGAAGTCAAAATGATCGGACGGAAACGGCTCATACCTGCCTCCCAGATTGCTTTTTTGACCTCCATGCCTTGCTTCAGATTCACGTTATAAGCCGCTACAAACACCAAGGCATCATTCACCAATATTCCAATGAGGGCAATCATTCCCAAAATCGAAAACAGGCTGATTTGCGCCCCCAATATCCAGTGGCCCAAACTCACCCCGATAAATCCAAAAGGAATCAGACCAAATACAGCGAGTCCTTGAAGCGGTGAGCGGAAAGCTAGAATGATGATAAATAGCATGAGCGCGAAAATCAGTGGCATCACACGTTGAATGCTTTCCTGAGATTTGATGACCTCACGGTTTTGGCCCTCATAACTTGGTGTAATGCTCGGATATCGCTGCAAGATCGGTGGTAGCACTTCGGTTTTGATGGCAGCATTGGCATCCGAAGCACTCACTTCAGGACCTGCCAAATCCGCCGAAACCTGCACTTCGCGTTGGCCATACAAACGATTGATGGCACTAATGCCTCGCCCTACCTCAACATCAGCAATTTCAACCAGTGGGATCTGAGCGCCAGTGATGTCTTGCAATCGAAACGCCTGTAAGTTTCCCATCGATTGTCGATCACGTTCATCCAGACGCACCCAAACCCGCACTTCGTCGCGCCCCTTTTGGAGTCGCTGCGCCTCAGCTCCGAAGAAACTTTGTCGGATTTGAGCCATTACCGATTGATGCGTAAAGCCCAATTGAAACGCACGTGGTTTCAAGCGAATGGACACTTCTTGCATGCCTTTTTGGTTGTTATCAATGACGTCCTTGAGGTCCTCTCGCTGCAGCATTGCCGCTTTCAGTTCGTGGGTAGCAGCTTCCAACTCATTGAGATTATTGCCGAGCAAGGAAACAGATACAGGCCGACCAAAGGGAGAAAATGCAGCAAAGCTCAAGTTCTCTGCACCGAGAACGGTGCCAACGCGCTCACGGATCATACTGGAAATATCGGTGGATTGCATCCCTCGACGCTCTCCGTCGAGCAATTGCACATTGATGAGTCCATTGTGCATGGCAGGGCCGATGCGTTTGTCAACGGCCTGAATCAGTTGCAGGCTATCATCACGCTGAGCAGACAACTCGTCATTCACCTCCCAGACAATGGCTTCGATTCGATCGAGTTCTGATTGGGTTATTTGATCACGAGTGCCTGCCTGCATGGTCAGGTTGATGGTCAAATTATCCCCCTCGATGAAGGGAAAGAACGTCGTCTTTACAAGGCCACTTCCAATCAATCCTGGAACGGAAATCAAGAAAACGGCAACGATGATGCAGAACATTACCCAAGGCTGCTTAAGGCTAAATCGCAGGACGGGTGCATAAATTTTGTCCCGCATTCCATTCATAATACGACGCATAATTCGCTCGACACGATTCGGCTCGAAATTCCGGCGCAAGGCTTTGGAGTGACCGATGTGAGCTGGTAAGATTAATGCACCTTCCACCAGAGAAAAGACCAGCGTTAAAATTATGACTGTGGCCATATCACCGAAAAAGTCTCCCAATTGCCCCTCGATGTAAAAGAAGGAGGAAAAGGCAACAATCGTGGTCACAATGGCCGCAAAAACAGCTGGCAAAACTTCCAGCGTACCGTTGATGGTCGCCTCCATCCGAGATTCCCCTCGCTCGTAATGCTGGTAAATATTTTCGGCAATCACAATGCCGTCATCCACCAAAATGCCAATGACCAAAATCATCCCAAACAATGAAATCACGTTGATTGTAACGCCCAACGAGCCTGCAAATAAGAACATGCCCATGAAAGACACAGGGATGGCCAGGGCCACCCAAAAGGCCAAGCGGATGTTTAAGAACAGCGCCAAAAACAAGATGACCAAGAAAAACCCAATGATGCCATTGTTCACCAACAAATCAATCCGTTGATTGAGGACGGTGCTGGAATCTCGAATGACTTCAATGCGCGTCGCATTGCCCTCCTCATTGTATTGTTTGATGTACTCCCTCACATAAGCCGTGATATCAAGGATAGATTCTGTCGTCAGGTTGTTGACCGTAATGACTGCAGCAGGCTCTCCATTGAACCAATTCCGGGACGGATCATTCTCTGCCCAACGTTGTTCAATTTCTGCAACGTCTCCCAATCGCACCACTCGGCCTTCACGATTAGCTCGAACGATGATGTCGCGCATGGATTCTACGTCATATTGACGGAATCTTCCGCGAATAATCATCTCTTCATTGGCCAATTTCAGCCGGCCGCCAGTCGCTTCCAGATTGGCATTTCGCACCGCTGCAGCCACTTCGGAAACACTCAAATTCAGTTCGTTCAGCTGCGCTTGACGCAGACTGATTTCAATCTCTTCATTTGGAAAACCACTGAGTTGGACCTGTGAAATCACCCGTGCACTCCGCAACTCAGTCTCGATTTGCCGCGCCTCTGCTTTGAGGATTCGCAGGTCTTCCACACCTGTGACTGCGAAGGAAATTGCAACACCAATTGCATCTTGCTTGTAAACAATGGGGGGCTCCATCCCCACGGGAAAACTGGCGATGCGGTCGACCGCATTCTTAACGTTTTGAAGAGCCTCGTCGGTCATTTCTGGGGACACCGTCTCGATGGAAATCGTACCGACATTCTCGCTGCATACTGACTTGACCTGATCCAGCCCAGAGATGCCTTTGAGATTTTCCTCAATCTTTGCCACAATCCCTTCTTCAATTTCAGCTGCAGAAGCACCGGGATAAACGACTTGGACCTGAATCTTTTTTGACTCAGTCACTGGGAAAAAGTTTGAACTGAGGTTGGTCAGCCCCACATAACCAGATGCCAAGATGGCCAGCATCAAGAGGTCTCCGGTGAGGTTGTAACGAACAAAATAACGAATGAGGCTGCGCATCAGTCTTGGAGTTCGTTGTTTTTGGAACGGACAGCCATGCCGTCAAAAGCGTTGGTCAGTGATTCGCTCAGCAGAAGGGATCCGGAATTCAATCCTCGTGCAATGACATGAGACCGAGATCGAAACAACACATCGATTTCTCTCTCTGCAAGCTTTCCATCTGAAACTTCAAAAACGCGATTTCCATCGTGCATCCATGTGAGCGGGATTTCAAAAACGTCCGTCAACGCATCGCTTCTTACCTCACCTGTTAAAAAGCGACCATCGCGGAGTGCATTCGACGCCCCTTTCGACGGTGAAACACGACAGAAAACACTCGCCGATTGCGTCGATGGATCAATATTTCCAGCAATGCGGTGCACAATCCCAGTGGCAATTGCTGCACCCTCTTCGTCAAAAAACAACACAGAATCTTTCCGTTGGATGGTGGATAAATACCGTGCATGCACAGCCGTTTTTACCTCATAATCTCCCTCTCCCACTAACATGCCTGCCATTTGCCCGGCTCGCACCAATCCCCCTGGACGCACATTGGCCTGTGCCACAATGCCCTTAAATGGTGCACGCACTTGGAACTTGCTCAATCGCTCTTCGGCCGCGCGAATGCTGTGATAGCCTGAGATTATGCCACGATTGGACAAGAAAAGACGTTCTCGATCCGATTCTGATTCAGGCAAATCAGGCAACTCCGCTTCCACACGAATGGATCGCACATAATTTGACCATGCTTCACTCCTGCCTTCAAAGTCCATTTTAAGATCGGCAAGTTGGCCAGAAAGCAATTGCAGAAATTGACTCTTCTGGGCCATCAACGCAAGGCGAGATTCGGTGTCGTCTAGCGACAAAATGACATCATCTCGTTCAAAAGCCATGCCTTCGCGAAACTCCTTGGAGCCCATCAATAAATTGCCCGTTACCTCTGACATAACTTCCATACGGTAGAGTGCTTCTACTCGGCCTTCTACAGGAGTTTCTGGCCTAATTGCACCAACTTGAATCGCCGCGGTACGAACCACACGCGGCTCCGCGGGATTGTCAGAAACGGGCATTTCCTCCTTCATGGAAATCAAACCTTTCATCATTCCAACACCAGCGGCCAAGATGCCTATTCCAAGCACCAGTCTTGCGGCGCCTTTCAAAATTGAATTCATATTGCGATAACAGTTTTCCTGCCGCAAGTTCACTCAACCTATGGCCAACTGTGTTCACCTAGCATAATTAATACCCACTTCTGACTGTTATCATCTTGCCCGTTCAGTCGGAATCAAATCAGAAGTTGTCCAAATCGGTTGGGCGCATGATGCCGAACCATTTGAGTGTTTTGTCGCCGACGTTAGGCACATCGACATGGATGATG
>Ga0208949_1000150_pt1 | contig 30391 bp, 20 predicted proteins | sample AOAMet1_03_M0_10_2_FD_188231 | JGI IMG/M metagenome (GOLD analysis project Ga0208949, IMG submission 188231) | Ammonia-oxidizing marine microbial communities from Monterey Bay, California, USA - CAN11_03_M0_10 (SPAdes) | ecosystem: Environmental > Aquatic > Marine > Intertidal zone | place...
ACTTTTTAATCTCTTTTTAGTTACGATATTAATGGCTCCAGTAAATGCATTTTGTCCAAAAATTCTTGCCGCAGGTCCTTTAATAATTTCAATTCTTTCAATTACTTCAATTGGCAAAGCTGCATTCATGGTGTGATGCCCAGTTTGTGCATCGTCCATTTTAATTCCATCGATGAGTAGTAAAGTTTGATCAAATCCTCCTCCTCTTATGTACAAGTCAGATTGTCCTCCTCCGGTGCCTCTTCTTCTAATATCTACTCCTGTAACTTGTTGCAATAAATCTGCAACATTAGTTGCTGCACTATTTTTAATGTCTTTGGCAGTTATAATAGTTATCGTACGAGAATTTTTCTTGAATGGTAAACTAATTCTGGAGGAGTTAATTACAATAGAATCTAATTCTTGAACTTTCTCTTGTGAAAAAGATTGTATTGTAATACATAAAACTAAAATAAAATTAATCTTCTTACTTAAACTCATGGTTGTTAATTTAAGCTTACAAATATATAGAAACCTAAAAGATAATACGATACAATATAATAGCATTAGTTCAATAAAAATACCTCAGAGAATTGATATCTTTACAACATGAAAATAATACAAAACAATGCTACAAGTTTAAAAGATAAGTGGGATTATTTGGTTAAAAAATTAACTCAACAATTTTCTGAGGGAGATGTTTTAAATCTTGACGGCATCATCTATTTAATTGGTGTTCAAGAATTAGGGCAAGGAAAAAGGCAATTCAAGAAAGATGAAAAAGTGAACCTAATGCACATTGCAATTTGCAAATTACTAGAGCCCTATGGATATTATGAATTCGATTTTTTTGATAAAGATGGTTGGCCTCATTATAGAATACTCACAGATTTACCAAACTTAAAGCCAGGTGAACAAACCGTTTTAATGAAAGAAGCTGTAATAAATTATTTTGAAGCTGTAGGTTTTTTTAAGTAACACTAAGTTTTCTTATCATAACGGAGAACACCTTTGGAAACCATCTTTTTACATAGACTCCTAATTTTTCTTTAAATCCAGCAATATAGGCTTCTTCCTTTTTGTTGTGGATTGCTTTAGCCATTAATTTTGCAAACCGCTCTGGTAAAATACCATTAGCTGTAGCCGTATCCATTTTTTGCTGTGCGGTACCATCCCCAGTTAAAGCGTTCATAGAAATATTTGTTGAAACAAAACCTGGGCAGATTAATGTTACTGCTATATTAGCATCATAAACCTCTGCTCGTAAGCTATCAAAGAACCCATGCAAAGCATGCTTTGATGCTGCATAACTAGATCTTAAAGGTGTTCCTATTAAACCAACAATACTTGTGGTTACAACGATCTGTCCTTGTTGATTTTCTAAAAAATAAGGCAATACAGCTTTTGTTAACGCTACTGTTCCTGTATAATTAACTTCCATAATTTTTTGATCAATAGTGACTAAAGTATCTTTTGCCAATGATCGCTGACTAATACCGCCATTATTTACAAGAATGTCAATTCGGCCATATATCTGCATTGCTTTTGCTGCTATCTGAACAAATGATGAATGAAGTGCTAAATCTAGTGGTAAAACCCAAACATTATTTGGGTTTTTACAGCTTGTTTTCACAGTTTCTAAAAATGCTTTATTTCTAGCTGAAATAATTAGTAAAGCATCTTGGTTTGATAACTCTAGCGCTAGAGCTCTTCCAATTCCTGAGGAGGCCCCAGTAATCCAAACAACTTTATTTTGAAAATTCATATCTAATTTATTTAGGTCTAAAGTACAGAATTAAAGGAAGAAACTGTAATTTTGGATTTGTTAAAAAATTTGAATTAAATCTGTTTATGTATGAAAAAAATTATTGTTTTATTTTTGTTGATAAGCTCACTATCGTACTCCCAATTTAATATAAAAGGAACAATGAGCCCAACAGAAAATTCTTCCTGGGTACTACTGTATAAAATTGAAGGCACAAAACAAATTTTTGTAAAAAACACACAAGTAAAAAAAGAAGCTGAAAAAGGTTTTTTTGAATTTTCATTACCAAATGAGGCTAAGCCTGGGGCTTACCGCATTAAATACAGTATGAAAAGAAATGGATTCATAGACTTTTTCTTTAATAAAGAAGATATCATATTTGAATTCAACCCAAATGATTCAGAAAACACAGTTATTTTTAAAGAATCAATAGAAAATCAACTTTATTCCTCTTTTACTAAAAAAATATACAACGCACAATTTACCTTAGATTCTTTACAAAGTGAATATTTTAGAAATCCCTCTACATTAATTAAAGAAGCTTACAAGAAGAGTTTGGCAAAAGTCAAAAAGGTAGAAAAAGACTATATCATTAACTCTAAAGGGAAACTAGTGAATCATTTTATAAAGGCTTCACTACGATATAATTCTCCTGAGATTTTTGAGAGGCCCTTAAATTACATCAACAGTTCAATTGCTCATTTTTTTGATTATGTAGACTTTTCAAATAAAACACTTAATAATTCTACTTTTCTATTTGATAAAATTTTAGAATATGTATTGACCCTTAACTTTGCTGTAGACCCTTTGCAAAAAGAGGAAACCTACAAGAATTCATGCAAAGTAGCCATTTCAAAAGCAAAATCTATTTCTTTTAAAGCCGATGTAATAAATTATCTTATTTCACGATTTTCTGAAATTAAAAATGCAACCTTAGTAGACCATTTGTTTGCTAATTATTTCGATAAACTTCCAAAAGAAAATCAAAATATTAGATTCAAAAATAAAATATTAGGGCAATTAAGAATTGCTATTGGTCGAGTTGCTCCTGAGATTACATGGTATGAAAACGGTAAAGAGTTAAGGCTATCCTCGCTCAAAAATGGATTGAATTATTTACTTATTTTTTACAGTACAGGATGTTCCCATTGCTTGAGAGAAGTTCCAGAAATTTTCGAATATATGAAAGGAAAAACGAATACAGAAGTCATCGCTTTTGCAATGGAAACCTCAGATGGTGTATGGTCAAATTATCGACTTAAAATGCCAGGATGGCATCATGTTTTGGGATTAGGGAAGTGGGAAAACCCAACTGCAAAAACATATCAAATTAATTCTACTCCAAGTTATTTTATATTAGGAATGGATAAGCAGATTATTTCTATTCCAAGAACTATAGATGATTTAAAATTTATTCTAGATGAATTAAATTAAAAATATAAAAAAGCATCTTTAAAGTGTTGAATATCAAAACTTGATTTATCTTTAGTAATAGCGACAATATCAAACCTAAGCTCAATATCTAAATCTTTATTCAAAATATATTCATTCATTGCTGATACCATTAACTTAATTTTTTTTGGGGTTACAAAATCTTGTGGATTCCCAAAGTCATTAGTAGACCTAGTTTTCACTTCAACAGAAATAAGTATCTTATCTTTAGTAGCTATTATATCTATCTCTGCTTTCTGAAACCTCCAGTTTCTTTCTACAATTTTATACCCTTTATTAATTAAATAATTTACGGCTAATTGTTCTCCTTTATTTCCTAATTCATAATGTTCTGCCATTTTACTAAAATACAAAAGCATTATTTACTTAATTTTGTAAAAACACAATATAATGTCTCAAACAGCTTTAATTTCTTTTTTTCAATATGCCGGAATAAAAAATAAATGGTATGCTTTCACGAGAATGGGACGATCTCCAATTTTACAAAAAAAAATAAATGGCCTTACTTTCTTTAAACCACTTGGAACTGGAAGTGGAAATGGCTTTTCTATAAAGCCAGATTTTTCAACATTTGGATTCGTGGCTGTTTTTAAATCTGAAGAATTAGCGAAAGAATTTTTAGGAACTGATGTGGTAAAAGAATATACTAAAACAGCTGTAAGTTATAGTCATATCTTAATGCACACAGTAAAAAGTCATGGAGAATGGAGTAAGCTCAACCCGTTTGAAAGTTCTGTTGAATATGATAAAACAAAACCATTAGCTGTGATTACAAGAGCAACAATTAAACCTAAGTTGGCATACCAATTCTGGAAAAATGTTCCCGCTGTTTCTAAATCGATGGACAAGTATGATGAGTTAGTTTTTTCTAAAGGTATTGGAGAATTTCCGCTATTAATGCAGGCAACCTTTTCTCTTTGGAGTAGTGCAGAAGCCATGATGAATTATGCTTATAAAAACCCAAAGCATGCAGAAATGGTTAAAAAAACAAGAGAATTAAACTGGTATTCTGAAGAGTTATTTGCTCGCTTTCAGCCTTTCTATCAGGAAGGAAATTTAATTCCTAGAATTCTTTAATTTATTACTATAACTCTTAGCTTCTTTCATCACTTTTGGCGCCAGAATAATAGTAGCCAACATGGTTGGAATTGCCATCAAGGCAAAAGCACTATCTATTAAATTAATCATGGTATCTAAGCTAGCAGTTGCCCCAATCAGAATACTTCCAATAAATAAATAATTATATACATGTTTGTATTTTGCACCCACTAAAAAAGAAAGAGATTTAGTCCCGTAATATGAGTATGAAAATAATGAGGAAATACTAAATATTGCAACACAAACCATCAATAAATATTTTCCAATTCCAGGCATTGCATTTCCAAAAGCTGTTGCGGTTAAAGTCACACCATTGGTGTCGGTTGTTTGCCATACTTCCGTGACTAAAATAGCTAATGCGGTTAACGTACACACAATAATGGTATCTATAAATGGGCCTAACATAGCAACTAAACCCTCTCTTACAGGTTCGTCAGTTTTTGCAGCTCCATGTGCCATCGGAGCAGTTCCAACTCCGGCTTCATTAGAAAATGCTCCGCGCTTTATTCCTAAAATAATTAAAGCCCCTACTACACCTCCAAAAAAAGATTCTTCATTAATAAAGTCTGCTGAAAAAGCATCTGTGAAAATCATCATAAAGTATTTAGGAACTACCTCAATATTTACAATTAAAATAATAACTACCAAAATAAAATAAAGCAATACCATAGAAGGCACTAACCTTGCCGTAACCTTACCTATCCTTTTTAACCCCCCAAGAACAACTATAGATGTGATAATAACAAGAATAACTCCAATACCTAAATTTGTGTAATTAGTTACTTCTACTCCATTAGGTTTTAATAATATATCGTTAACTGCTTGTGTTAATTGATTTACATTAAATACTGGCAGTGCACCAATCATAGCACATGCACTAAAAAAAATTGCCAATGGTTTCCATTTTTTCCCCAGACCTTCTGTGATAAAATACATAGGACCACCTTGTAATACTCCATGACTATCTTTTCCCCTAAACATGATGGCTAAAGAGGAAGTGAAAAACTTTGTAGACATCCCTACTATAGCACTTATCCACATCCAAAAAATTGCTCCTGGACCTCCCATAGCTATTGCCACAGCAACTCCAGAAATATTGCCCATCCCAACAGTTGCTGAAAGTGCTGTTGTTAATGCTTGAAAATGACTTATTTGCCCAGGATCATTTGGGTCATCATATTTACCACGCAATACTTGGATGGCATGACCGAAATACCTGAAAGGTAAAAACCTAGAAAGTATGAGGAGGTAAATCCCTCCACCAATTAATAATAATAATAATGGATACCCCCATATAAAAGAGGCAAAGAAAGCAATACTATCTTCTATAGATTTCATTTAAATATAATTTCTGAGGTAGTTGATGTAATATTCATTTTAATTTTTTCACCAAAAACTAGAGCTCTATTATCTGGTTCATGTCCCGCAGGAAAATTAAATAAAACAGGAAAATCAAACTCTTCAATAACATCTAAGATAAGCTGTTCAATAGAACTTCCCCAGGCTGTTGTGTTCTTTTTAATATTGCTCATATCACCTACAATAAGCCCTTTACAATTATCAAAATATCCCGCTCTTTTTAAACTTTGTAGCATTCTGTCAATATGATATTTATATTCGCCTATTTCTTCAATAAATAAAATATTCCCAGCAGTATTTAACTGACTTTCACTTCCTAACATACTTTGTAAAATACTAAGATTTCCTCCAACTAAAACCCCTTCTGTTACCCCTTCTTTATTATATTTAGAAGAATTTATTTTATACGTCAACGCTTCTCCAAATAAAGCCATTCTAAGGGTTTCAATACTGTGTTTCGTTTTTTCTGAATCAAACAATAAACTTGTTCCCATCATAGCGTGTAGGGTTTGAATTCCGAGATTATGAATATGGCTATGAAAAGCAGTTATGTCTGAATACCCAACAACCCATTTTGGGGTTCTTTTAAATTTGTCATAAACTAAATTATCTAAAATACGCCCACTACCATAGCCCCCTCTTGCGCACCAAATTGCCTTAATACTGGGGTTGTCCAACGCATTTTGAAAATCACTAGTACGTTCTTCATCTGTGCCTGAAAAATGATTGTTTTGGTTAAAAACATGGTCGCCAATGATAACTTTTAAACCCCAACTTTCTGCAAGTTCTTTAGCTTCATTGATAATATTTTCTCTTTTAATAAGAATTCCTGCTGGAGCTATTATAGCAATACTATCTCCAGCAACAAGATACTTTGGTTGAACTAATTTCATACGTTTTGAAATTGAATCATTCTTTGTTTGTCCAAAAGACAAAAAAGAAATAAAGAATAAAACTACGAATACAGATTTAATTCGTCTCTTCATAAAAATGATTTTTGTAAATGTATCTAAATTCATTGGGCTTTCAAAAATATGTTCAACTTGCTTTTTGTACTTTTGTTAACCAAAATTAGTTCAAAAGAATATTTATGAGTTCATCCAAAAGATATACTGTTACTGCAGCCTTACCATACACTAACGGACCTATTCATATTGGTCATTTAGCCGGGGTATACGTTCCAGCAGATATTTATGCCAGATATTTACGTTTAACAGGAAATGATGTTGCTTACATATGTGGTAGTGATGAGCATGGCGTGGCAATCCCAATGCGAGCAAAAAAAGAAGGAGTTTCTCCTCAGGTTATTATTGATAAATATCATGTAATAATTAAACAATCTTTTAAAGATTTTGGAATCTCTTTTGATAATTACTCCAGAACTTCCTCAAAAATTCATCATACCACAGCCTCAGATTTTTTTAAACACTTACACAAAGAAGAAGCCTTTGTAGAAGAGGTAACCGAGCAATTGTATGATGCTGAAGCTAATCAGTTTTTAGCAGATAGGTTTGTTATTGGAACCTGTCCAAAATGTGGTTTTGAAGAAAGTTATGGAGATCAGTGTGAGCAATGTGGAACCAGTCATAACGGAACAGATTTAATTAATCCTAAATCTGCTATTACAGGAAATACTCCAACACTTAAGAAAACGAAACACTGGTTTTTGCCACTAGACAAACATGAATCTTTTTTACGTGAATGGATTTTAGAAGGCCATAAAAACGATTGGAAATCTAATGTTTTAGGACAGGTGAAATCGTGGATTGATGATGGTTTGCGACCAAGAGCGGTTACTCGAGATTTAGAATGGGGAATTCCTGTTCCTGCAGACGGAGGCGAGGGAAAAGTTTTGTATGTATGGTTTGATGCTCCTATTGGTTATATCTCTTCAACAAAAGAATGGGCAGAACGAGAAGGTAAAAATTGGGAAGATTATTGGAAAGATAAAAACACAAAACTGGTTCATTTTATAGGAAAAGATAATATTGTCTTTCATTGTATTATTTTCCCAAGTATGCTAAGAGCACATGGTGGATATATTTTACCCGAAAATGTTCCTGCAAACGAATTTTTAAATTTAGAGGGAAATAAGTTGTCAACTTCTAAAAATTGGGCTGTTTGGCTCCATGAGTACTTAGAAGACTTTCCAGGTCAACAAGACGTATTGCGCTATACCTTAACAGCAAATGCTCCAGAAAATAAAGACAATGACTTTACATGGAAAGATTTTCAAGCGAAAAATAACAATGAGTTGGTCGCTATTTTTGGAAACTTTATAAATCGTGTGGTTGTTTTGACAAACAAATATTATGGTGGACTAGTACCTTCAGCTGGAGAATTAAGAGAAGTTGATCAAGATACGTTAGCAGCAATCAAATATTTTCCTGAAAGTATTGGAAAATCTATTCAACGATATAGATTTAGAGAAGCTTCACAAGAATTAATGAATCTTGCTAGATTAGGAAATAAATACCTAGCAGATGAAGAGCCTTGGAAAGTAATTAAAGTAGATGAAGAGCGGGTAAAAACAATCATGTATGTTGCCCTCCAAATTGCTGCTGCTTTAGCAGTAGTTTCTGAACCATTTTTACCTTTTACTTCAGACAAATTGAAAAAAATGCTGAACATTTGCGATGCTATTGACTGCTCATGGAGTGATGTTTCAGAAAAAGAGACCTTACTGCCTGCCAATCATCAAATTGGAACTGCAGAATTATTATTTTCAAAAATTGAAGATAAAACAGTTACGATACAATTAGAAAAACTAGCGGCAACTAAAAAAGCCAATGAGGAAGAAAATAAAACAGTAGAACCTCAAAAAGAAACCATAGACTTTGAGGACTTTACAAAGTTAGATATGAGAGTTGGAACCATTTTAGAAGCTGTAAAAGTTGCTAAGACTAAAAAATTATTACAACTCAAAGTAGATGTTGGAATAGATGTTAGAACCATAGTTTCTGGAATAGCAGAAAGTTTTTCTCCTGAAGATATCATTGGACAACAAGTAACTGTATTAACCAATTTAGCTCCAAGAAAAATTAGAGGTGTAGAAAGTCAAGGAATGATTTTAATGACAGATACTTTAGATGGAAAATTAGCTTTTGTAGAACCAGAACAAAAAGTAAGTAACGGCCAACAAATAAGTTAATGCTTAAAATAGCATATCATCCAATTTACAAACACAGTTTACCAGATGGGCATAGGTTTCCGATGGAAAAATATGACCTTTTACCTCAACAATTAGTTTATGAAGGAACCTGCAATGAAGAAAATTTCTTTGAACCTGTAATTCCAAATAATAAGTACTTTTTTATCGTTCATGACGCAGAGTATGTTTCAGATTTAATGAATTTGACTCTCAATCAAAAAGCAGCAAGAAAAATTGGCTTTCCACTAAATGAAGATTTAATTGCGAGAGAAATGATTATTGCAGATGGTACTATAAAAGCTAGTGTATTTGCAATAAAGTATGGTATTGCAATGAATATTGCTGGAGGAACTCACCACGCCTTCACAAATAAAGGAGAGGGGTTTTGTATGTTAAACGACCAAGCCATTGGTGCTAGGTATCTTCAAGAAAAAGGGTTGGCAACTAAAATTTTAATTGTTGATTTAGATGTCCACCAAGGTAATGGTACTGCAGAAATATTTAACAATGACCCTACTGTTTTCACCTTTTCAATGCATGGAAAAAGTAATTATCCGTTTCATAAAGAAAAAAGTGATTTAGATATCCCCTTAGATAACGGAACAGGAGATACATTATATTTATCTCTTTTAAAAGAAGCTTTACCTAAATTAATAAAAAAACAACAGCCTGATTTTATCTATTATTTATGTGGTGTCGATGTAGTTAAAACAGATAAGCTTGGAAAACTGTCTCTTACAATAGAAGGCTGTAAAGAACGTGACAGATTTGTCCTACAAACATGCAAAAATGAAAATATTCCAGTAATGTGTAGCATGGGTGGAGGCTATAGCCCTGATATTAAAATTATTATTGATGCGCATGCCAATACCTTCAGATTAGCACAAGAAATTTTCTTTTAATGTAGCCCTAATTCCTTTCTTAGGTACTCATCATTCAAGCTATTTTGTCTCCAATATGGGAGCATTTTTTGAGCCTTTAAAATGGCGCTGGTTGTCCTAGTTTTTCCATCAAAAGAAGAAGGAAATTTTTCAAACCATCCCATAATTTTATAAGGTGCTTTATTTTCAAAAACTATGCGTATACTTCTTTTCAATTGAGGATACACTATTTTATATTGCATTAAATTTGTGCCAGAAATCTCTTTTCTTTCATAAGGAATTAATGAAGCTATTGCCTCATAAGACCTAATTTGTAAATGTTTTAATTGAATATAATTAGCAGAAGGAATTAACTGAATAGACCCTAATGGTAATAATAAAGGATTCATTCTAAGTACGTTAAAAACCTCATCTTCAAGATATGATTTTTTAATTCTTGTAGTTTTATCTCCTTCTGTTTCAAAATATGAGCGGTGTTCTACTTTGTAATCTGTATTTAAAATAAGATTAAATTGTGTATACATGGTTCCACACCATTCTTGAGAGGAAGCAGATACTTTTAGTGATTTTGGAAACTTATTTCTATCAATTGGAGTAAATACAGAATTAAATAATGAGTAATCATAGACTCCTGTCGTAAATTTTTTTAATTGAATATTTTTTAAAATCCATGTAGAATTTTCATTTACATAACGCTCATTTTTTACTTGTTTATCTGTTAAAAAATCTTCGGTTACAAAAACACTAACAAGTTGTCCTGAATGATTTTCTTGATATCTATTTTGAGAAACTTCGTATACATTTACTTCTGCCTTCCCTTGAGACCAATAATTATCAACTGCTACATTATTTGTTTGAGCACATATACCTCCAACAGTAAATAAACTTATTATAAATAGAGCTTTAAATATTGATGTTTTCATGAACTAATTATTTACAGGTAAAGATAAAGTTTTTTAAAACTTGAAAATCATTCTCTGCAAGACTTCAAAAATTTGTAATTTGGTAGTCTTATATATGATACACGAATTAAAAGACATCATTCGTTCTGCTAAAATTGCACAAAGTAAAGGCATCAAAACCGTACTTGCCTCAGTGGTTTCTTTAGATGGTTCATCCTACAGAAGGCCAGGAGTAAGAATGTCTATTCAAGAAAATGGAAAAATGATTGGTGCTGTAAGTGGCGGTTGTGTGGAAAAAGAAATCTTACGTCAAGCACAACAAGTTTTTAAAACAAATTCATCAATCTTAATGGAGTATGATGGGAGATACCGTCTGGGGTGTGAAGGAATTTTATATATTTTAATTGAGCCTTTTCATCTTACTAACACTTTCTTTGATGCTTTTGAGAAGCAATGCTCTTCAAGAAAACCTTTTCTCATTAATTCCTATTTTTCAAAAGAGACCTCAGCAAGAGCACAAGGAAGTTCTTGCTTTCATTTTGGTGGCCAAGAATTTTCTGTGTCAGAATTAAAACCTGAAAAAAAACTAAATCTTTTCAGTCAAACCATTAAACCAGGAGTTAAATTAATTATTATTGGTTGTGAGCATGATGCAGTTCAATTATGTAAATACGGATCAGCAACAGGATGGGAAGTTGAAATTGTTGCTCCAATAGATGAGCTAAAAACAATTGACGATTTTCCTGGTGCCGCTAATTACTTCGGAATTAATGAAAAAGAATTTAGTGCAATTTCTATCGATTCTCAAACGGCCGTAGTGATTATGTCTCATAGTTATGTTAGAGATTTAAAATACCTATCAGAGCTTCTTGGAAAAGAAGTTACTTATATTGGATTACTTGGCCCTAGTAAACGAAGAGAAAAGTTATTGAATGATTTAATTGAAAAAAATGATTTAATTTCTGAAGATTTTTTTGACAAAATATATGGCCCTGCTGGTATTAATATAGGTGCAGAAACACCTCAAGAAATAGCGATTTCTATTCTTGGTGAAATATTATCTGTTATTAGAAATCAAAAACCCATATATTTGAAAGATAAACAAATTGGAATACATCAATGATGCCTAAAACTGCGATTTTAATTCTTGCTGCTGGAGAGTCTAAGAGAATGGGTGAGCCCAAACAATTATTACCCTACAATAACTCTACATTACTACTTCACACTATTGAACAAGCTAATAGTATAAAATATGCAGATGTTTTTATTGTTATCGGCGCTCATTTTACTGATGTTTTTAAATCTATTAGAGGTCAAAAAGCTACAATCCTTAAAAATAATAATTGGGAAGATGGTATGGGAAGTTCAATAAGTAAAGGTGTTGAACTCATAAAGAAAAAAAATAACTATGATAGGGTTCTAGTTACACTTGCAGATACTCCTCTTGTGACCCAAGAACATTATGAAGAATTAATCTCATTGTCAGACGAAACAGGTAAACGAATTATACTCACTAACTATGAGGAGGTTTCAGGGGTTCCTGCTATTTTTGACAAATCATTATTCAATGAGTTATCAATTTTATCTAATAATGAAGGTGCAAAACCTGTAGTGGTAAAATATAAAAAAGAGGTCTTAGAAATGACATCAAAGACTCCCTTTTTTGATGTTGATACCAAAGAAGCATATCAAAAACTATTGAAATTATCCTAATAATTTACTTTTAGATATTTCTAATTGATTAATAAACGGTTGTTTTAATAAGCGCTCACCTGTTGCCTTATAAATGGCGTTAGCCACTGCTCCTCCTGCTGGAGGTAGACCTGGTTCTCCTAAACCTGTGGGTGACAAATTATTTTCAACAAAGTAAGTTTTTACTTCTGGCGTTTCTTCCATTCTAATTAAACGATAATTATCAAAATTAACTGATTGAGGAGTTCCTTTCTTAAAAGATAAATCACCATACATCGCATGACCAATACCATCAATAACTCCACCTTCAACTTGGTTTTTCGCTCCTAAAGGATTCACAACAATTCCGCAGTCAACAGCCACTGTTACTTTTTTAACAACTGGCATCCCATTTTTTAACTCAACATCTGCAACCTCTGCTACGTGGGTATTATGGCTATAATAGGCAGAAAAACCTTGATAAACCCCCTCAGGTGTTTTACCCCAATTAGACTTTTTAATAACTAAATTAATAGTTTCCTCCATTCTTTCTGGAGAATATTGAATTCGCTCATCTGTCGTCCCTTTTACATTTTGTAGAAGGTCAATAATTAGCTGAGGATGATCTTTGTCTAATTCAGTAGCTATTTCACTAAAAAAACTTTGTTCAGCAAATGCTAAAAAGTTTGTAAAAGGCGCTCTCCAAGCACCAGTTGTAATATTACTTTTATAATTTGCAGTACTTACTCTATAGTTTGGAACACATCCTGCTGGAAAAAAATTTGCAATCAATCCATACATATTCCCGTTAATTGCAGCTTCCTTTAAGTGGTAAGCAGTTAGCTTCCCTTCTTTAATAGCCGCTTTTATTCTGTATTTAATAGCTGGTCTGTAGGTTCCGGCCGCCATATCATCTTCTCTCGAAAAAATAACTTGAATTGGTTTTTTAGTAATATTTGAAATTTGAGCAGCCTCCTCGGCAAAGTCTCCGTAGAGTCTTCTCCCAAAACCTCCTCCCATTCTAGTCATTTCTAAATGAATTTCCTCGGGTTTTCTATTTAAAATTTTTGCTATTTTGCCAGAGGTCCACGCAGGGGTTTGAATAGGTCCTACAAGATGAACTTTTTTATCAGTAACATTAGCGTAAAAATTCATTGGCTCCATGCAGTTGTGTGGTAAAAATGGAGACTCATAGGTTCTTTCAATAATTTTATCTGCATCTTTAAAAGCGGACTCTACATTTCCATCTTCTCTATTTGTTTCAAACTTGTTACCGTTTAAAATCTTGAACAATTCAAAATTATGATCATCAGTGCTTTCAAGTTTTGTTTCGTTCTCCCAATGAGCTACTAATGCCTTTTTCCCTTTCATTACTGCCCAAGTATTCGTGCCTAAAACAGCTATCTTATCTCCAAATTTAATAACCTCTGTAACCCCGTTAATACTTTTAGTAATTTGGTCATCAAAACTAGTTAGTTTATTACCAAAAGCTGGTGGTCTTAATACAGAAGCATAGACCATTCCCTCAGAACTATAATCTATTCCAAATAGAGGATCTCCTGTTATTATTTTTTGAATATCTACATTTATAATATCATGTCCAATAATTTTAAAATCTTTAGGGTCTTTAAGATTAATATTTTCTGGGACATCTAGATTAGCCGCTACTTTAACTACTTCTCCATAACCAAGAGTATCTCCATTTGCATTGGTAATAATTCCTTGAGATGCAAAACAAGTATTGGGTTCTACCCCCCACTGTATAGCGGCAGCGTTAACTAGCATTTGCTTGGTGGTTGCCCCTGTTTGGCGGAGAGCATCCCAACCAAAGCGGATTGATTGACTACCTCCTGCAACTTGTCTTTGGTAATTTTTTGGGTCATAAAATCCTTGTGCAACAGAAACCTTTTCCCATGCAACATCTAACTCTTCAGCTATAATCATTGGCATAGACGTTTTAACACCTTGACCTATTTCAGGATTTGGTGAAAAAATTGTGATATATCCTTCGTCAGAAATTTTTATGAATGCATTAAAATCGTTAAAATTTAGATTGGAAATATCTATTGGTAAAATGGCTTCTGGTTTACAAGCACTTAAGAAATTAAAACCAATTAACATACCTCCTCCAGCAAGTAAAGATGTTTTTAGAAAATTTCTTCTACTTAAACTAAGTGATTTATTTTGGGACATCGTGAATTTTTATAGTGAGTTAATTTATGAGTTTTTTGCAGCCAATTTAACTGCTTTTTCTATTCTATTATAAGAGGCGCATCTGCATATATTTCCATGCATTGCTTCTCTAATCTCATCTTTTGTAGGTTTAGGTTTTTCCTTTAAAAAAGCAGAGGCAGTCATTATTTGTCCAGCCTGACAATAACCACATTGAGGCACATCAATTTCCTTCCAGGCTAATTGTACTGGATGAGTCCCAGTTTCTGAGAGCCCTTCAATAGTTGTAATTGATTCCCCTGAAATGGAAGAAACCGGAAGAGAACAACTTCTTACAGCACTATCATTAATATGAACAGTACACGCACCGCATTGAGCTATTCCACAACCAAATTTAGTGCCCTTTAACGATAATTCATCTCTCAAGACCCAAAGAAGCGGTGTGTCTTCATCTGCATTAACAGTAATTTTTTTTCCATTAATGTTCAAGGTATAGTTTGGCATAATTTATGAATTTGTATTTGAAAGCATAAGTTACAAAAAGTTATAATTATTTAATATTTTATTTTATTTATATAACAAAAACAGAAATTAATTATTCTATTTTTTGCTATATTGGAGAGGTTAAAAAAAAACAAAACCTTAACACAAACAATACAGAAAAATTAAAAATCATTGTTTTTAAAAGATTTAGTGTAATTTAGTAACCAAACATTTAAAGAAAATTTTAACTTTAGTTAAAATTTATTCTATTAATTGTCATTAATTTTTCAAGTCAAAAATAATGAAGTTTAGAAGTTTTATTTATTTTTTTATAGTTGTTCAACTCACTGTTTTTTCACAAGAACTTCCTCCAATAGAGGTTTTTAAACCAAAAGACTATGGCGCGGAAGATCAAAACTGGAGTATTTCTCAAGGAAAGGACAAATCTATTTACTTTGCAAATAACAAGGGGCTATTAATGTATAATGGAGCTAGATGGAAGCTCTATAAATCAAAAAATTCATCTATTGTTAGGTCCGTTAAAGTTATTGGTGATAAAATTTACACTGGTAGCTATATGGATTTTGGGTATTGGGAAAAGAATGAATTTGGGACTTTAGAGTACAGTTCTATTACTTCAGAAAAAAATATTTCTTTAACAGAAGATGAAGAATTTTGGAATATACTAGAACTTGATCGGTGGATTCTTTTTCAATCTTTAGATAGAATTTACATATATGATTCAAAATTTAAAACTATTGCTACTATTGAATCAGAGACTACCATTACTAAAATTTATGAAGTAAATAATGAAATATATTATCAAAAAATTAATCAAGGAATCTTTAAATTTAAAAATGGTAAAGAGATAATAGTTAACAATAATATAATAGTAAGAGATTATATTGTAATTAATATTTTTGAAAATGAAAATCAACTTTTATTTCAAACAAAAGAACACGGTTTTTTTATTAATGAGAGTGATAAAAAAATAAAAGAATGGGATATTCTACTAAATTCAAAACTTCGGGAGTATAATATTTATAATAGTTTACAATTAAAAAATGGAGATTTTATCCTTGGATCTGTTGCTAATGGTATTTTATATATAAACAAAGAAAAAGAGATTTCATTTACAATTAATCAGAGTAAAGGTCTTGGAAACAACACAGTACTTTCATTATATGAAGATAGTGATGAAAATGTATGGCTTGGCCTAGACAATGGAATTAGTAATATTAATTTTAATGCCCCATTCAGAGTTTACAAAGATGATTTAGGGATTTTAGGTTCAGTTTATACTACTTTTTTAGATGATGGGGTTTTATATTTAGGAACCAATCAAGGTCTTTTTTACAAAGATCAAAAAGATAGGTTTCGTTTTGTTTCAGGAACAGAAGGCCAGGTTTGGTCTTTACAAAAATTTAAAAACACTCTTTTTTGTGGACATGATCAAGGAATATTTATAATTTCCAAAGGTAAAGCAGAAAGAATTTCCAACACTTTTGGAACCTGGCTTATAAAAGAAATAGTAAATGAGGAAGACTTATTAATATTAGGAAATTACAAAGGGATTTATATACTTCAAAATGAAAATGATAAGTGGGTTTTAAGAAATAAAGTTAATGGGTTTGATATTTCTTCAAGACACATTGAATTTATTAACCCAAATGAACTCCTAGTAAGTCATGAACAAAAAGGAGTCTTCCAATTAAAGATTGATAAGGAATTTAAAGAAGTATTATCAGCTACTAAATCAACCATAAGAAAAAGTATAAAATCAAGCCTTAATAAATACAATAATAAAGTTCTTTATGGCTCTAACGAGGGTGTGTTTTATTATGATTCTCTTTTTAATGATTTTAGAAAAGATAGTGTATTAAGTAATCTTTTTAACGAAACCGGATATATCTCTGGAAAATTAATTAATGCAGATAATAAGTTATTTGCGTTCACAAATGATAACATTTCTTATGTGCAAAAAGAAAAACTAAGTGCTAAATATGAGCTATTCTCAATCCCAATCCCAAACAGTGTCAGAGAAACAAAGGATGGTTATGAAAATATTCTTTCTATAGAAGACAATAAATACCTTATAGGAACTAAAAGTGGATATATTGTTACAGATTTAAAAACTAGGGCTAAGAGTCAACAAGTTATTAAATTAGATGAGATTACAACAAATTCTATTGAAGGAAGTCTAAGATATTTAAGTTTAACTAAAAGCGGAATTTTAAAAAATGAGGAAAATTATGTTAAAATTTCTTATAGCATCTCTGATTTCAGTAAGTACTTACCATCATTATTTCAATATCGGTTAGTAGGTCTTAATAATAAATGGAGTGTATGGTCGTCAAAGTCTGAAATTTACTTTGAAAACTTACCTTACGGTGACTATATTTTTGAGGTTAAAGGTAAGGTTGGAAATCAAAAAACCACCAATACAATTGAATATAGTTTCAATATTGCAAAGCCTTGGTATTTAAGAACCTCATCTATATTTATATATATAATATCAGCAATTCTAATACTTATGATAATAAATGTTTTGCACAGAAATTACTTTAAAAATCAACAAGAAAAACTTTTAAAACGAAAAGAAAAAGAATTAGAAATAAAGCAACTAGAAAATGAGCAACAATTAATGCATTTCAAAAATTTGGACTTGCAGAAGGATATTGATTCAAAAAATAGAGAACTTGGACTATCTACAATGAATCTAATAAAAAGGAATGAGCTATTAGGAACCATAAAAAAAGAATTAGGAACTACGAAAAATACTGAGGATATAAGAGCAGTAATAGAACTAATTAATAATAATTTAAATACTTCTGATGATTGGAAACTATTCGAGGAAGCTTTTAAAAATACTGATAAAGGATTTATGAAAAAGTTAAAATCCGAGCATTTAAATCTTACTTCAAATGACTTAAGGCTTTGTACTTACCTAAGACTAAACTTGTCTTCAAAAGAAATTGCACCGTTATTAAATATATCAATTCGAAGTGTAGAGGTTAAAAGATATCGTCTTCGCAAAAAGATGAATTTACCTCACGAAGCAAGCTTAAGCAGCTATATCTTAGAAATATAGTTCCTAAAAAAACCATACATCACCATAACATTGAAATTATTAACCTATACGTAAGGCTAATATTTACTTTAAAAATAAGGCCTAACTGAATTTAGAAATTATTTTTAAGTGTATGTTTTTTATTGTGGTAAAAATTACAGATAGTTTAATAATTACCTTTAATTTTATTGGAAATTAATTAAAATGAAAAATTTTATGAAAAAACTGATTGTTTTAGTTTCGTTCATTTTTATGTCAAGCACGCTTTTTGCTCAAACTTTAAATGTGAAGGGACTTGTTACAGATGCTGCTACGGGAGAAACACTTCTAGGTGTAAATGTGATTGTTAAAAACTCTTCAAAAGGAGATGTTACAGATTTTGATGGTAATTACAAAATCTCTGCTGTTCCAAAAGGGTCAATTTTAGTCTTCAGTTACCTCGGATATCAAACAAAAGAGATAACAGTAGATAAAGAAGTTGTAAACGCAGCACTTGAGGAGAGTTCTGAAGCCCTTGATGAAATAGTTGTAGTGGGTTATGGAAGTCAGAGAAAAGAATTAGTATCTGGAGCATTTTCTTCGATAAATGCTGATAAGATAGCAGAAAAAAATCCTGCCAGAATTGAAGAAGCACTAACAGGTAATGCCGCTGGAGTTCAAGTAACTGCAAACTCTGGATCGCCAGGAGCTTCATTAAATATCAGAATTCGTGGAATTACTACCAACGGGAACAACTCACCTCTTGTGATTGTAGACGGAGTAAATATTGGTACCGACTTGAGTGTTATCGATCCTAACGATATTGAAAAAATGGATATCATTAAAGATGCCAGTTCTGCCATTTATGGTGTGCAGGCAGCAAATGGGGTTGTGCTGATTACAACAAAATCAGGAAAGAAAAATAGACCTACCAAGTTTACTTTTAACTCGTATTCATCTATTCAAGAAGCATCAAATCAATTAGATTTAATGAATGCTAGTGAATATGCTGTTTATGTTAACGAAACTGAAATAGCTGATGGAAATAATATTCCTTACCCAAATATAAATGGTTTTGGAACAGGTACAGACTGGCAAAAGAAATTATTTACTCAGGCACCAATCACAAACTATACATTTAGTGCGAGTGGTGGTTCTGAGACGATTACACATAGTACAAGTGGAAGTATCTTTAAGCAAGAAGGAATAGTATCTCCCGATAAGTCTAATTTTAACAGAATAACACTTAGAAATAATTTAGGGATAGACTTAACAGATAAACTTAAATTGAGTACTTTTTTATTATATACCAATATTACTAGAAAAACAATCCCTGAAGAAGGAAGAGGTTCAGCTTTATACTATGCATTAAATGCATCTCCTCTAACTCCTGTATTTGATGGAACAGATGGAAGTGGTCCTTCTAGAGGTTATTCATACATAGGTAGCAATCAAGGTATAGAAATTATAAACCCGCTTGCATTAATTAACAATACACACAACGAAACCAAAGTAAATAGATTTACTGGTAAGTTAGAATTATCATATGAAATTATTGAAGATCTTAAAGTGACTTCTAGATATAATTTTAACTATGCAAATGTTGCGAATAGAAATTATAACCCTCTTGCATACTATGGACCAAATAAGGTAAATAACAATGTAAATCTTGATGCAAACAACCAGTTTCTAACAGATACCAACGGAAACGGAATAAAAGATTTATACAGTGGTGTTGGTGAAGATACTCAAACCTACACTGATTATACATGGGAAACTTTTATTGACTTCAAAAAGTCTTTTGATAATCATAACTTTAATGTATTACTCGGAACTTCATTAAGAAGTGTTCAGTTTTATGGAGTTTATGGATATGGTTCTCTTGTAGCAGAAGACAACTGGAGTAATGCCTATTTATTCAATACTCAGGATATTTATGATGAATACATTCTTACTTCAATAGGCCCTGACGGAAATATTGTAGTTGATAACAAAACAGTACAAAGAAACAGGAGTGCTTCTACAGGAATAAATGAAGATCGTTGGTATTCTCTTTTTGGAAGAGTACAATATGATTATGATGGAAAATATTTATTCTCTGCAATGGTAAGGAGAGATGCTTCAACAAGGTTTGGACCAAATAATAGAATCGGTTATTTCCCATCAGTTTCGGGAGGTTGGATTCCTTCTAAAGAAGACTTTTTTGACAGTAATTCAATAAGTAGCCTTAAGCTAAGAGGAAGTTGGGGAATTACAGGAAATGATAAAATAGGGAGTTATGGTTGGATTGGTTCGTTGCAAGGAGCAAATGCAGAAGCTACCTATCCGTTTGGAAATATACTTTCCAATGGAAACGCTCTTGGACAATTAGCAAATCCAGATTTACAATGGGAAACCAACGAACAAGTTAATATTGGTTTTGATGCTAGTTTTTTTAATAATCTATTTGATGTTACTATAGATTATTATAAAAAGACCACTAAAAATCTTCTCCTTGTCCCAGAAGTGTCTGGTTTACTAGGTTCAACAGCTGGAGGAAGTGCAGCTCCAATAGTAAATGCTGGTACTATCCAGAACAAAGGATTAGACGCTAGCCTTAACTTTAACAAGCAAGTATCAGAGAGCTTTAAAATTGCTGCGGGTTTAAATATCACTACTGTGAATAATAAAACAATCGAAGTAAACAATGCAGCTGGCTTTATATCAAGTGGAGACTTTGGTTTAGGACAACGAACTTCACGATTTCAAACAGGGCTTCCTATAGGTTCTTTTTATGGACTTCAAACTGATGGGGTTTTTCAAAATCAGGCAGAAATTGATGCTCACGCTACACAATTAGGTGCTCAACCAGGAGATATTCGGTTTGTAGATGTTGATGGTGATGGCGTAGTAGAATTTGGAAGCGAAGATGATCTTGCCGTTCTTGGTAACCCTATTCCAGATATGACACTAGGATTTAATTTAAATATGGATTATAAAGGCATAGATTTTGCTGCATCCTTATATGCTTCAGTAGGAAATAAAGCAGTGAGAAGTTACGAGCGTTTTCTTACATATAGCAACAAGTCTAGATTATATTTAGACAGATGGACGGGAGAAGGGACATCTAACACAACTCCTAGAGCATCAACAAATGCTTCCAATAATTATCTTTTTTCAGACTTCTTCGTTGAAGATGCGTCTTTTTTAAGAATACAAAATGTACAGCTTGGATATTCAATTCCATCTTCTACATTGGAAAAAATAAAAATGGATAAAGTTCGAGTATATGTTGCTGCTAACAACTTATATACGTTTACAAAATATAGTGGCTATAACCCAGATGTATCGAATGCTAATCCAGCAGCAGCTGGAGTTGACTTAGGACAATATCCTCAGACTAGAACGTTCACATTGGGAATTAATGTTTCATTTTAAAACAAAATACGATGAAAAATAAAATAATATATTTAATAGCAATCACATTAACATTTGTTTCTGTTACTTCATGTGATGATTATTTAGACATTTCTCCTGAAGGACAACAAAATTCAGAAAACTACTTTAATAATCCCCAAGACTTTGAAGATGCATTGGTGGGTGTTTATGATTTATTGGCAACCACAGCATTAAACAATATTCTTGGTGAGATTGCTTCAGATAATAGTTTATGTGGTGGAGAAAATCCAACAGATGTTTTAGATTGGCAACAAATTGATGACATGACTCATACCCCAGATAACGGAGAACTTAGACGGGTTTGGCAATGGATGTATGCAGGAATTAGTAGAGCCAATTATATAGTTGAATTTCAAGACAAAATAGATTTTGAAGGAAAAGAGAAAATATTAGCAGAAAACTTATTTTTAAGATCTTACTATTATTTTGAATTGGTTAAATTCTTTGGAGATGTTCCAATGTATACTGAAGGAAGAATCAGCATTGCAGAATCTCAAACAATTGACAAAACCCCAAAAAGTGAAATTTACGCAAAACTAGAAGCTGACTTACTGGTAGCTACCGAAAGTCTTCCTTGGCAACAAACCCAGAAAGGTAGGGTAACTAAAGGTGCTGCATGGGCTCTACTTGGTAAAATTTATTTATATCAAAATAAATTCAATGAATCTGCCGACGCTTTAAACAAGGTAATTGCTTCAAGTCAATACCAATTAGTATCTGATTTTTCCAGAATTTTCAAGAACAACAACGAGAATAATCTAGAATCAGTTTTTGAAGTTCAATATTCAGGGAGTCAAGAAGGTGCTGGATTTGGATGTTTTCAATGTGTTGAAGGGAATTATGTAGTAGGGTTTATGGGACCACGTTTTAGAAGTGGTGATTTTACTCCTTATGCTTCTGGATTTAGCTTTAATGTACCTGTTCAGGAATTAGTAAATGCTTATGATTCAGGAGACACCAGGTTAGAATCTACAATTTTAGATATTGAAGCATTTGTATCAACCAGACCAGATGTTACCTATAATCTAGGAGCAGAACACACAGGATACTTTAATAAAAAGTACATCCCTTACGCAGATGATATTGTCTTACAAGACCAAAACATTAATAGAAGTAATAATTATAGAGCTATTCGATATGTAGACGTATTATTAATGGCTGCAGAAGCTAACTTGCAAGCCTCTGTTCAAAAAGATAATCCTCAAGATTTATTAGATCAAGTTCGAGATAGAGCTTTTGGAGATTCTAATAACAGAATTACAGCTAGCCTTGAAAATATTTTAAACGAAAGAAGATTAGAATTAGCTGGTGAAGGTCATCGTTTCTTTGATCAAGTTCGAACTGGAAGCACAACATCCATTCCTGGATTCGTTCCAAATAAGAATGAGGTATTCCCAATTCCAAGAATTGAAATAGAATTAGCAGGAAATCGTTGGGAACAAAATCAAGGGTACTAAAAATAAACTATTATGAAAAAAATAAGAACATTTTACAAAGCATTACTAATACTTATAGTTATAAGTTCCTGTAAAGATGAAACAAATTTAGAGTTTCTAAATGATGTTGCATTACCTTCAAATATTGGAGTAAATTTTATTGTAACTCAAGACAATACTGGTTTAGTAACAATAACTCCATTTGCCGAAGGAGCAACTTCCTTTGACATTGATTTTGGAGATGGATCAGAATCTGAAAACTTCGCGAATGGAGAGAGCACACAACATGTTTACCCTGAGGGGAACTATACGGTAGGTGTTGTTGCGACAAATTTAATTGGTGAATCAGCTGAAATAACTCAAGAGCTTGTAATATCATTTCAAGCGCCAAGAAACTTAGAAGTTTCAATCGAAAATGATGTTGCCGTTTCTAGAAAAGTAAATATTACAGCAACAGCTGAGTTTGCAGCAACATTCGAATTTTACTCTGGAGAGGATGGAATAGTTCAACCTGTAGCTACAGGAAACATTGGTGATGAAATATCATATGATTACGCAGCTCCAGGAATTTATGCTGTAAAAGTTGTGGCAAAAGGTGGTGCAATAGAAACTACAGAATACACAGAAGACTTTGAAGTAACTGAAATTTTAGCCCCAATCACTAGAGCGCCTTCCCCTCCAGGAAGAAGCCCTGAAGATGTAATTTCTATGTATAGTGATCAATATCAACAGACTACTGTAGATTCTTATACAACAAGTTGGTCTGTAGTAGCTCTGCAAGAAGAAGTTGCCATTGAAGGAAACCAAACATTAGTTTACAGAGATCTAGCCTATGCTGGAATAATAACAGAAACTGCTCCTATCAATGCGGCTGCTATGGAAATGGTACATTTTGACGTGTGGAGTACAAATGTAAATGCATTTAAAATTAAATTTGTAGATTTTAATGGTACAGGTTATAATGGTGGTACGGATAATATTGAATTTGAAGTATCAAATACAATAGATCAAGAAGGAGAATGGATTAGTTTTGACCTTCCTTTATCTGATTTTACTGATGTCCCTTTTTCTGATATTAATCAAACAGTAATTTCTGCAGATCCCGTAGGAACTGTTTTTATTGATAATTTATATTTTTATAAAGCAGCATCAGGTCCTTCATTTGATGATGGTCTTCTAACGAATGGAGATTTTGAAAATGGAAGTGATTCATGGATCGTAGGAGTAGATGACAGTGCCCCTGCTACAGTGGTTACAACTAACGGAAACACCTATTATTCAGTAAATGTTGAAGCAGCAGGAAATGTTTATGACGTAAACGTAAGTCAAAAGGTTGCTTTAGCTGAAGGTAGCTCTTATACCTTAACTTTTGATGCCTGGTCAGATACAAATAGGTCTATTGTCGCAGGAATAGGACTCAGTGGTCCACCATGGACAAATACAGGAGCTCCTTTAGATATTACACCAACAAGAACTACTTTTTCTTTTACCTACTCATCAATTGGCTTTGGCGCGTCTGACGCAAGAGTTTTATTTGATATTGGTGGAGAAGTTGGACTCGTTAATATTGATAATGTATCTTTAATTGTTGGGTCTGGGAATCTTCTTTCAAATGGAGATTTTGAAAATGGAAGTGACCCATGGATTGTGGGTGTAGATGATAGCACTCCCGCTCCAGTAGTTACAAATAATGGAAACACCTATTACTCTGTAAACGTTGAAGCAGCAGGAAATGTTTATGATGTTAATATGAGTCAAAAAGTTGAACTTATAGAGGGAAATAGTTACACATTAACCTTTGATGCATGGTCAGATACTAATAGAACAATTGTTGCAGGAATTGGACTCAGCGGACCACCTTGGACAAATACTGGTGCTCCTTTAAGTATTACAACAACAAGAACAACCTATACTTTTACTTACACAGCTATAGGATTTGGAGCAACTGATGCTAGAGTTTTATTTGATATTGGTGGAGAAATCGGACTTGTCAATATAGATGATGTAACATTATCCTTAAATTAAATATGATTATTAAAAATAAAAATTTTAAGATGAAAAAATTAATTAAAAACATCTCAGTATTCTTTCTACTTTTAGTAGGGCTTACTGGCTGTGAAGAAGAAACATATGAAGTTGGTGCAATAGTAGCGCCAACAAACCTTAACGTTAGTGTTCAAATTGTTGGTCAAGACGATAATAACCCTAATGGTGACGGAAGTGCTGCAGTTATTTTTACAGCAACCTCAGAAAATGAAATAAACTATCAATTCAATTTTGGTGATGGTAGTTCAGCGGTTAGTCCAACAGGGGTTATAGAACACCGTTTTTCAGCTAATGTTGGAGTATTTACCTACAACGTTATTGTAAATGCAACAGGAACGGGAGGTTTGGGTACGAGTACTAATTTAGAGGTAACAGTATTTAATTCTTTCAAAGATGAGGAAGCAGAAAACCTCTTAACAGGATCTTCAGATGTAAATGATATTGGAAGTAGTAAAAAATGGTATTGGCAAGCTAACAAGCCTCTTCACGTAGGGTTAGGACCAGTTGAAGACGATTATGGTAATGGAGAGTTTTCTTATGAAGCTTGGTGGAATTTAATTCAACCTTGGGATGATGAAAAATATTGCATGTATGATAATGAATTTGTCTTTACAAGAACAGCTAATGGGATTAGTTTCGAGCAAACTAATGGCCCTGCTTTTATCCCAGGAGCCTATTCTGGAGAATTAGGAGTTGATGGAGAAAGATGTTATGACGAAACAGTTGTACCAACTATGTTTGGAGAGAAAAATGTTTCCTTTTTCCCATCCAGCTCAAAAGCAGCTTTAGAAGGTAGTTACAATGAAGTTCCTTATAGACAAACAAGTTTTGAAATAAGTGATGGAGGGTTTATGGGTTGGTATGTTGGAGCTAGCACTTATGATATTATATCAGTCTCGGACGATGAATTATTTGTAAGAATTATACAAGCGGGTAACGGTTTTGCTTGGTACCATAGATTTACTTCAACAAAACCTGTTGAAGGAGATGTAGATCCGGGCTATGAATATTCTAATCTAGTATGGGAAGATGACTTTAACACAGATGGAGCACCAGACCCAAGTAAATGGACTTATGATTTAGGAACTACAGATATTTTCGGCAATTTTGGATGGGGTAATCAAGAAGCTCAAAGCTATACAAGTAATGCAGAAAATGTAATTGTTGAGAATGGATCTTTAAAAATTACAGCAATTAAAGACGGAAATGACTACACCTCTGCTAGAATCAAAACTCAAGGACGATATAGTTTTACTTATGGTAGAGTTGAAGTAAGAGCTAAACTTCCAGCTGCTCAAGGCACCTGGCCTGCTATATGGATGTTAGGATCTAATCATCCTACGGCTGGATGGCCTTACTCTGGAGAAATAGATATTATGGAGCAAAGAGGAAACGATAAATCATATGTTGAAGGCACGTGTCATTGGTATAATACAGCTGGAGGTAATAACGCAAGTTATGGTGAAACAGCTTCAATAGACACTCCATCATCTGAATTCCATTTATACACTGTTGAGTGGTCAGAAAGTGCTGTAAAGATTTACTTAGATGATGTTAAATATTATGAATTACCAAATTCTGGAGATTTACCTTTTAATGCAAATTTCTATTTAATACTTAATATTGCCATGGGTGGAACTAATGGTGGAGATATCGATCCTGCATTTACACAAGACACAATGGAAATAGATTATATTAAAGTATTTCAATAAGAAATAAAAATATACACACTTTTCTTAAATAAAGATTTAGAAAAAGAGTCCTAATTATTTTAAATAATATTTAGGACTCTTTTTATTAAAATACATAAAAAGTAAATTTTTCAAATAAGGTTTTATAAAAACGTTATAATTATAAGAAAAGATAAAATAGCGATAACCAAAGGGGTTGCAACTAAACGATTGACATAGGCAAACCATACAATTAATAAGAATACCTATACAAAACTACAACAGAAGCTGGTTTTTTTAGTTTTAAAAATAACTACATTTGCTTAGATTTTCCATTAAGTAAAGAGGTGCTAATAAAAAACACCAAAAAACAATTTTTTATTAATTCTGTATGATTTTTGTCGAGGTTTTAATTAAAAAAAAATGAAATCTTACTATTAAATTAGCAACAGATGATTTTTACAAAAAAAAATTGGGATTTGAAGTGATATCTGATTTCTTGAACATAAAAAAAATTCAATTATTTATCTTACTTTTTTTAAGTGGGTTATTATCTTTTGCTCAGGCCGATAAAGTTTTGGTCAGAACAAATGAGAATGGCAACACGTTAATTGTAAATGGAGAAAAATTTATGATCAATGGAATGAATTGGGATGTTATTCCAATTGGAAAAGATGCTGTTAATGCTAATTTTTGGAAAAGTTCAGACAAAATCATAAAACTAGGATTAGATCATGAAATGTCTCTACTTAGAGAGATGAATGTCAATGCTATTCGCCATTATTCAGATATCCCTGCAAAATGGATTCAATATATCTATGAAAATTATGGTATTTATACCATGATAAACCATTCTTTTGGAAGATATGGATTAACTGTTAATGGAGAATGGAATTCAATTACAGATTATTCAAATCCTGATATACAAAATATATTATTGTCAGAAATTGAAGTTATGGTCAATAAGTATAAGAATGCTCCTGGCTTACTGATGTATTTACTTGGAAACGAAAATAATTACGGCCTTTTTTGGTCTGGAGCGGAGACTGAAGACTTTCCTGAAGAACAGGATGAAAAAATGGCTGTTGGAGAAAAATATGGTAGACCCATGTATCATTTGATGAATGAGGCTTCAAAAAAAATTAAAGAATTAGATGAAAATCATCCTGTGGCTATTTGTAATGGAGATGTTCTTTTTATTGATATTATTGCTGAAGAATGTAAAGACATTGATATTTTAGGAGTTAATTCATACAGAGGCGCATCATTTACAGATTTATTCAAAACCGTAAAAGAAGCGCTTAATAAACCACTTTTATTTACAGAATTTGGTGCTGATGCTTTCAATGCAATCAACACCTCAGAAGATCAGCAATCCCAAGCCGATTATCTTCTGAAGAATTGGCGAGAAATTTATAGAAATGCTGCTGGAATGGGGATGTTTGAAAATACCATTGGTGGTTTTACATTTCAATTTAGTGATGGTTGGTGGAAATATGATTTTGATCACAGAAAAAATGTATCTAAACATGATACAATAGCTACTTGGGTTAATGGCGGATACTCACAAGACCTTTCTGAAGGAAAGAATAATATGAATGAGGAATGGTTTGGAATTTGTGCCAAAGGACCAACTGATGATAACGGTCTTTATAATTTATATCCTAGGGCTGCCTTTTATATGCTGAAGCAAGTTCATCAATTTAATCCCTATAATGATGGTGTTAGTTCAAGTGACTTACAAAAGCATTTTTATGACATTGATTTAAAAAAGGCAAAAGCTAAAGGAAATAAAAATAAAAAAACTCTTGAAACTTTAAATAAAAATAAAGATTCAGTCATTACTGCACAATGGGAAAAAGCAACAACACCTGTGCTTAACATTGCTTTTGATCATAACCCATTAATTTTAAAATTTAAGGCTTTTAATGGAGCATCTTATAAATTAAGTAACAAAGCTCCACAAACAGAAAACAAAACTTCAGCAACTACATTTGGAGTGTTTACCAACTCAGGTAGTGCTTGGGAAGGAAATTATTTAGATCTTCAATCTTCAATCGATTTAGGAAAAGGAAATACCATAAAATTATTTTTACATTCGAATACATCAGTAGAAATCCTACTCAAATTAGAGGACATTATTGGTGATAACAGTTCAATAGAGCGTTCAGTATTTCACGCTGGAAATGGATGGGAAGAATTAAAATTCACATTCTCTTCCTCAAAAAAATACAACAGATTGGTTATTTTTATTGATGGTCCAGGCAATACCACTGGAAGTTTTTATATCGATAAGATCATGCAATCAAATTCAAAAATTCAATTAAAAAAATAAAGTGTTATATAATGAGTAACAAAATAAATACCTTAACGAAAGAAACCTCTTTTACCAATAAAGAAGTTAAGTTAAAGTCTCTCACCATAGATAATGAAAAATATTATCAAATTTCAAATAATGACGCTATGCGTCCTTTCTTTATAAGTATTGTAAGTGATTCTAATCACTGGATGTTTATCTCAAGTAATGGAGGTCTAACAGCAGGAAGAAAAAATTCCGAATATGCATTATTCCCTTATTATACGGATGATAAAATTACAGAATCTGCAGACATAACAGGAAATAAATCTATTTTCAAAGTATCTAAAGATAATCAAGAGTTTATGTGGGAGCCATTAGCTGTTAGATCTTTAGGAAGCTATTCAACTACCCAAAATCTATATAAAAATAGATATGGAAACAAAATTATATTTGAAGAAGTTAATCATGATTTAGAATTAACTTTTAGATACCAATGGAGCTCAAGTAATACATTTGGTTTTGTTAAAAAATCTAAACTTATTAATACAGGAAAAGAAGCTGTTAAAGTAAGTCTACTTGATGGAATTCAAAACATTATGCCTGCTAGTATTGGAAGTGATGAGCAAAACCAATCCAGTAACCTCGTTGATGCATACAAACGAAATGAACTTGAAGAGTCAACTGGCTTAGGAATCTTTGCATTAAGTGCAATCCTGGTAGATAAAGCTGAAGCAAGTGAGGCTCTAAAAGCCAATGTAGTTTGGTCTATAGGGTTGAACAATCCTAAATATCTCCTTTCTTCTCTTCAGTTAAATAATTTTAGATTAGGAAATGCTGTTCAACAAGAAGTAGATGTTAAAGCGGAAAAAGGAGCTTATTTTTTAAGTTCAGATATTATACTAGAAAAAGAGTCTGCAAAAGAATGGATGATTATTGCCAATGTAAATCAAAACCATTCTAATATCGCAAAATTATCAAAACAAATCAAAGAAGAATCCTCTTTAGTAGACATAGTAAATGATGATATTAATATAGGTACTAAGCGTTTAGTTGAATTAAATTCTGCCTCAGATGCTATTCAGGTTACTTCAGATAATTTAAAAGATACACGTCACTTTGCCAATACTCTTTTTAACATTATGCGTGGGGGTATTTTTGATAATAACTATCAAATAGAAAAATGGGATTTTAAAAACTATTTAGAACAGGCCAATACAAAAGTTGCGTTCACCTCTGAAGGAATTATAGAAAAACTTCCTGAATTATTTTCACTCTCAGAGCTTCAGAAAATAGCATACGAAAACGAAGATAAAAACTTTAGACGCCTTTGCTTGGAGTATATGCCGTTAAAGTTTAGTAGACGTCATGGAGATCCAAGTAGACCTTGGAATAAATTTTCAATCAATACAAGAAATGAAATTGATGGTTCCAAAATATTAGATTATGAGGGTAACTGGAGAGACATCTTTCAAAACTGGGAGGCCTTAGCGCACTCATACCCAGAATTTATTGAAAGTATGATTCATAAATTTTTAAATGC
>Ga0208949_1000181_pt1 | contig 28196 bp, 26 predicted proteins | sample AOAMet1_03_M0_10_2_FD_188231 | JGI IMG/M metagenome (GOLD analysis project Ga0208949, IMG submission 188231) | Ammonia-oxidizing marine microbial communities from Monterey Bay, California, USA - CAN11_03_M0_10 (SPAdes) | ecosystem: Environmental > Aquatic > Marine > Intertidal zone | place...
AGGCATATACTAGAGATGTTGGAAGAGGAGTAGCAAGAATTGATTATGATTCTATGGATACTCTAAATGCATCAACTGGTGATGTTATCGAATTGAAAGGAAAAAGACGTACTGTTGCAAAATGTTTGCCTTTGTATCCTTCAGATGAAGGTAAAGGAATTATTAGAATTGATGGTTTAGGAAGAAATAATTCTGGAATTGCAATTGGAGATACAATTACTGTTAAAAAAATTAAAGCAGTTCCAGCAGAAAAAGTGGTAGTTGCACCATTAGAAGCAATACCACCAATTGATGAGAGGTATTTAGCAGATGCATTAGAAAGCGTACCTTTGATTAAAGGAGATAATGTCATGGTTCCATACTTTGGAGGGAGACTAACATTCCAAGTAATAGGAGTTACACCAGCTGCAGATGCAGTTCTAATTACACAGAAAACAACATTCCATATTGCCGAAAAAGGTGAAACACTAAGAGGTGTTCCTCAAGTTACATACGAAGACATTGGTGGAATTAGAGGCGAGATAAAGAAAGTTCGTGAAATGATTGAATTACCATTAAGACATCCTGAGATATTTGAGAAATTAGGAATTGAAGCACCAAAAGGAGTTTTACTTTACGGTCCTCCAGGAACTGGTAAGACGCTTTTGGCAAAAGCAGTTGCAAACGAGAGTCAGGCACATTTCATCAGTATTTCTGGACCAGAAATTATGAGTAAGTTTTATGGAGAAAGTGAAGCTCGGTTAAGAGAAATTTTCAAAGAGGCAAGAGAGAAGGCACCATCAATTATCTTTGTAGATGAAATTGATTCGATTGCACCAAAAAGAGAAGAAGTAACTGGTGAAGTAGAAAGAAGAGTTGTATCTCAAATGTTATCATTAATGGATGGATTAGAAGCCAGAGGGAAAGTAATTGTGATTGCTGCAACTAACAGACCAAATGCAATTGATCCTGCATTGAGAAGACCAGGTAGATTTGATAGAGAAATAGAAATCAAAGTTCCAGATAAGAAAGGTAGACAAGAAATATTACAGATTCACACACGAAACATGCCTTTGGCCGCAGAGGATCAAGAATACCCAGTGAAGATCGAGAAGATTGCTTCAGTAAGTCATGGCTACGTTGGTGCAGATTTAGAATATTTATGTAAAGAAGCAGCAATGAAATGTCTTCGAAGATTACTTCCTGAATTGAATTTAGAGGAAGAAAAAATCCCACCAGAGACACTAGACAAGTTAATTGTAAACGCAGATGATTTTAAAAAGGCTCTAGTTGAAGTAACTCCCTCAGGAATGAGAGAAGTATTCATTGAGAATCCAGATGTATCATGGGAAGAGATAGGCGGTCTTGAAGAAGTTAAGAAAGAATTAATGGAAGCAGTAGAATGGCCAATGAAATATCCAGGTCTATATGATAAATTAGGACATAAGATGCCAAGAGGAATTTTGTTACATGGACCAAGTGGAACAGGTAAAACACTAATGGCTAAAGCAGTTGCAACAGAAAGTGAAGCAAACTTTGTTTCAGTTAGAGGACCTGAGTTATTATCAAAATGGGTAGGAGAATCAGAAAGAGGAATTAGAGAGATATTCAAACGAGCAAGACAATCAGCTCCATGTGTAATCTTCTTTGATGAAATTGATTCAATTGCACCAATTAGAGGAGCAGGAGGAGAAACTGCAGTAACTGAAAGAGTTGTAAGTCAATTATTAACAGAGTTGGATGGAATGGAAAATATGCACGGTGTAGTTGTACTTGCTGCAACAAACAGAGCAGATATGATTGATCCAGCATTACTCAGACCTGGAAGATTTGATAAAATTATTTCAATTCCATTACCAGATAAAGACGGTAGAAAAATGGTAATAGAAATTCATTCAAAAGATATACCACTTGCAGATCAAAATGGTCCAGATAAAATTGACTTTGAGAAGCTTGCAGAATTAACAGATGGATTGAGTAGTGCAGATGTCGCATCAATAGCAAATACTGCTGTTTCACTAGTAGTTCATGAACATTTGGATAACGCTGCTCCAGACAAGAATCTAAGTGATGATGAAACAAAGAAAGTCGTAGATGCTATTGAAAAGAAAGCAGCAGATGCCAAAGTCACAATGAAGCACTTTGAAGAAGCAGTTAGAAAAGTAAGAGAGCAAAAAGATCTCAAGATGAACGATAAACTAGTTGCATCATACTACAGGTAGTTTTAATAAAATACACACTATCTAATTTTCATAAATGTCAGAACTAAAGGGATACAAAGGTAAAATTCGTGATTTCTTAACTCAAAATCAAGTGAAAGTAGGTGATTTAATCAAAATTACTTCTGAATTGACATTTTCAGGAATTCTGATGCCTAGGTATGAAAGTGGAGACGAGTCTCATATTGTTCTAAAACTAAAAAGCGGATATAATATTGGAATCGAATTTGAAAAAATTGAGAAGATTGAGAAGATTGGACAAGTAGAATTAGGTATTGAAAATTCACAGACGATTGAAAAAAATGAAAAATTACCAAAGATTTTGTTATTGTCAACTGGAGGAACTATTGCAAGCAAGGTGGATTATAGAACAGGTGCAGTAACTCCTGCACTATCGGCGTCAGAATTGTATGAGGCAGTTCCAGAGATTGCAAAAATTGCGAATGTTGATGCAGAAGTATTATTTTCAGAATATTCAGAGAATTTACAGCCAGAGCACTGGTTAGAGATTGCAAAAAAGGTGGATAGTGTTGCAGATTCAGATTATACAGGAATAATCATAGCACATGGAACAGATACAATGCATTATAGTTCTGCATTTTTATCATTTGCATTATCTGGTTTTAAGAAACCAATTACCATGGTTGGGTCACAAAGATCATCGGATAGACCATCATCAGATGCCGCATTAAATTTAATTGCAGCAACAAAATTTCTAGTAAATACAGAATCAACAGGAATTTTTGTTGTCATGCATCAAAATGAAAGTGATGATACCATAGCATGTCATTTTGGAACACGTGTAAGAAAAAACCACACGAGTAAAAGAAGTGCATTTCAAACCGTGGGGGCTGAACCAGCATTTGTTGTGTATGAGGATAAAATTCTAAAAAATGCAGAAAAAGAGTTCTTTAATGGGAATGAATACAATCCAAAAATTAATCTAGATACAAGAGTTGCACTTGTAAAATATCATCCAGGATTTGATTCGAAGATCATTGAATCATTAATCAAATTACAATATAGAGCAATAATTTTTGAAGGTACTGGATTAGGACATGTAGGAAAAACAATGTATGATTCAATCAAAAAAGCACAAGAAAATGGAATATTTCTTGGAATGACATCTCAATGTATTGATGGACGAGTAAGCATGACAGTATACGAGAGTGGACGAGATTTACTTGACATGGGAATCATTCCTCTAGAAAATTTGATTCCAGAAGTTGCATTAGTTAAGGCAATGTGGGTTTTAGGAAATTGTGATTCTTACGATGATATAAAAAACAAGATGCTAGAGAATTACTCATCTGAATTTTCTTGAGTAATAAAATGTCTGAATTTGATATTAAAAACATTGGATTAAAAGTTGGGTTAGAGATTCATCAACAATTAGATACAAAAAAAAAGTTATTTTGTGACTGTACACCAATAGAAGAAGAAGAGTTTTCAAGAAAATTTTCAAGAAAACTAAGAGCAGCAAAAAGTGAGTTAGGGAAAATAGATCCTGCGGCACTTTTTGAAAGTACTAAATCAAAGACAATAGTTTATTATGCAAATACAAAAAGTAGTTGTCTAGTTGAAGAAGATGAAGAGCCACCACATGCATTAGATTATGATGCAAAGAATATTGCACTTTTGATCAGTTCTGCATTAGAATCAAAGATATTTTCAGAGATCCACGTGATGAGAAAGACTGTGATTGATGGATCAAATACAACCGGATTTCAAAGAACAATGCTTGTTGCACAAGGTGGACATATTGAAGTCGATGGTAAAAAAGTGGGCGTTCAGTCAATATGTCTTGAAGAAGATGCCGGAAAATTAATCAAAGATGAAGGAAATCATAGATTTTTTAGTTTAGATAGGCTGGGAGTTCCTTTAGTTGAAATTGCATTGGATCCTGTCGAAGGAGATCCAAAATTTGTAAAAGATATTGCGTTAACTCTAGGCAGATTATTACGAGTTACAAAAAAAGTGATGCGTGGAATTGGAACAATTAGGCAAGATGTGAATATTTCTGTTGAAGGAGGAGGCGTTATTGAAGTAAAAGGTGTTCAGCAATTAGATCAGTTAGAGAAAATTATTGAATTCGAAGCAAAGAGACAACATGGATTAAAATTAATTTCAGAGAAAATTAATCAGACCAAATTTACAGAAATTAATCAAAAAGAAGATGTCTTTGATATTACCGAGGAAATGCAAGAGTGTAACTCAAAGATCGTTAAAAAATCAATTGGAAAGCAAGATAGAATTTTTGGAATAAGAATTAAAAAATTAAAAGGAATTTTTGGTTTTGAACCATATTCAGACATAAGATTAGGAAAAGAGATTGGACAACTAGTAAGATTTTTTGGTATTGGCGGTGTTTTTCACTCGGACGAATTACCAAATTATGGAATTGAAGATGTAGATATCAAACGAGTTACTGAAAAATTAGATATTCAAAATGATGACGCATTTTTAATTATTGCTGGAGAGAAAATTTCAGTTGGTTTTGCAATTGATTCAATAATTAATAGAATAAAGCTTGCAAAGAATGGACCACCTGCCGAAACTCGAGCTGCCACCCAAAATGGAGACACCATATTTCTTAGACCCAGACCAGGTGCATCAAGAATGTATCCAGAAACAGACATTCCCACAATCAAAGTAACAGATGAAGAACTTGTAGAAGTAAGATCTAACATACCAAAATCATGGGAAGAATCAATTAGAGAATTAGAAGAAAAATACCAAATTAATAGTCAGCTTGCAGAACAGATTTTTGATTCAAATTATTTTGAACTTTTTGAAAAAATATGTTCAGAAAAGCAAAATTCGCCAAATTTTGTTGCATCAATTCTTTGTTCAACTATAACTAATTTAGAAAGAAGTGGATTAGATTCTAGTTTACTGAATGATGAACAGATAATGAAGACATTTGAATTATTAGAACAAGAAAAGATAAACAAAGAATCAATTCAGATAATTTTTGAACAGATAATGTCTAAAAAGGTAAATGATGTGTTACAAGCACTAGAAAACGCATCCATAATTCAATTGACGGAAGAGGAGTTAGATAAAATCTTGGATAACATAATTCAAAGTAATACAGACAAAATAAAACAAGAGCAAATGCGTGCATTGAGCGGTTTAATGGGATTAGCAATGAAAGAAGTTAGAGGAAAAGCATCTGGAAAGATGATTAATCAAAAACTAAAAGAGAAAATTCAAAAATTTCTAAATTAGAGAAAATACTAGTAGATGAATAAAATAAGATAAGTTAAGGGGATTAACTTGTTGTTTTTCTACTACCAGTACCTCTACCAGTTGAGCGTGTTCTGCCTTTGGTAGATGCTTTTTTTGTTGTTGGAGTTGATGATAATTTTCTTTTTCCCGTACCACGGCCAGTAGAAACACTACGATTACCTGCAGCTTTCTTTTTAGCCTCCTGATATTCTTTGTAAGAATCTCCAGAGAATGTTGATTTCTTACTAGTGTCAGTCTTTCTACGAGTTGTACCTCTACCACCAACACGGGTTACTTTTGCCATGGAAAATAGGCAAACTACAGGGTTTTAAAGTTGTTCATAATAATAATCTGAAATGATTAATGCGTGAAGTAGGGTTTGAAGCCACGTACTCCTAGGAGATAAGGATCTAGACCTTACGCCGTTGATCAGGCTGTGCGACTCCCGCATGAAAATTTTGAATTTCTAGAATAAGTTCATTATTGACAAAATATTGAAATGAGAGAAAAATTATGCAGATTTATGCCATTTTGGGAAGTCGTTTTAGATAAGGATAAAGAAATTCTGGGTAGATATAATCAAGAATATTTTAGTGAACAAAAAATCGGAGAGATTGTTAAAAAACTATATGAACAAGAGATTAAGCAAGGTCACAATCTATCAATTAGATTATCAAAAAACGACTAATCTGAGTTTTGAAATTCATCTAATAGAGATTTTTGTTGTTTTGATAATTTTTTTGGTATTTCTACCACCAGATGTACAAAGAGGTCCCCACGTCGGTTAGAGTTTTGGCTAGGTAGTCCTTGAGATTTAATTTTTATAATCGAATTTGGCTGTGTTCCAGATTCAATTTTTAATTTTTGTGTTTTTTCTAGTGTTTTTACATCAATTTCAGTACCTAAAGTGGCATCAATCATTGAGATTCTTGCATCACAGTAAAGATCTATACCATCACGTCTATACAATTTGTGAGGTTCAACTCGTACGCGAACTATTAGATCACCATCATCACCATCTGGAACTGATTCACCTTCTCCTTGGATAACATAATCACCATTGTCAATTCCTGATGGAAGATTAAATGGGAGATGTTTTGTTCCTTTTACTTTTCCTCTTTGGCATTTTTTACATGGATCATCAACTATTTCCCCCATTCCTTGACATTTTCTACATGGTTGAACAGTTTCTAAGAGAAATCCTCCCATATTTTTTCTGACTCTTACTTGACCATTGCCATTACAGTCTTTACAGGTTGATTTTGAACTACCAGGTTTGCATCCCGTACCATCACAATCAGGACAATCTACAAATTTTTCAATATCAAGTTCAATGTGTTTTCCATGTAATACATCTTCTAAAGTAATATAACATTCGTGTAAAAGATCATTTCCACGAGAACGACCAAAACCGCTGCCACGACCACCAAATAGGTTTTCAAAAACAGATCCGAATCCGCCGCCTCCACGTCTTCCCTGACCACCAAACAAGTCATTAAAAACATCATTGAAATTTCCACCGGCACCTCTAAAGATGTCTTCAGTAGAGTATCTACCATCTACACCTTCGTGTCCATGTTTGTCATATAGATCACGTTTTGATGAATCTGAAAGAACTGCGTATGCTTCAGAAATTTCTTTGAAATGTTCTTGTGCATCTGGAGACTTGTTTCTGTCAGGATGAAATTTTAGTGCTAATTTTCTGTATTGAGACTTGATTTCATCAGGATTAGAAGATTTTGTCACTCCTAGAACTTCATAATAATCGCGTTTTGCACTCATGATTAATCTGCTTAATCAACGATTAATTAACTAATTTGAATTGTTTTCTGATTTTTGTTCAGAATTTGAATCTGATTTTTGTTCGTTAGAGTCAGATTTCTCTTCATTAGCATAAGATTGTTGTTCTCCAGATTGTTGTTCTCCAGATTGTTGTTCTCCAGATTGTTGTTCTCCAGATTGTTCACCTGGTGGAGGTGATGCATTTTTGTATAATTCAGTTGTTACTTCATTTACTATTGCTTTTAATGCTTCAAGTTTTGGTTTGATTTGTTCAATATCTTGTGATAATACATCTTTTAGTTCTTTAATTGCATCAGTGATTTGGATTCCTTTTTCTTGTGAGATTTTATCTTTAAGATCTTGATTAACTAATTTTTCAGTAGTGTAAATGAAACTTTCAGCCTCATTTTTGATATCAACTGATTCTTTCTTCTTTTTATCCTCTTCAGCATGACCTTCAGCATCTTCTTGCATTTTTTTGATTTCATCATCTGACATTGATGTAGTAGATTGAATTGTAATTTTTTGATCTTTTCCAGTTCCCATATCTTTTGCAGTTACATTCAAGATACCGTTTGCATCAATGTCAAATTTAACATTAATTTGAGGTACACCTCTTGGTGCAGGCGGAATATCAGTTAGATTAAAGGTGCCTAATGACACATTATCTGCAACCATTGGTCTTTCACCTTGAACAACATTGATAGTAACTGCAGTTTGACTATCTGCAGCAGTTGTGAACGTTTTATCTTTTGAGGTTGGGATTGTAGTATTTCTTTCAATAATTGGTTCTCTAACACCACCCAATGTTTCAATACCTAAAGTTAATGGTGTTACATCAAGTAAAACAATATCACTTTCTACATCACCAGCAATAATTCCTGCCTGAACTGCAGCGCCAAATGCAACAGCTTCCATCGGATCAATACCAGATTCAGCATCTTTTCCAATAGTATCACTAACGAATTTTTTAACAATTGGCATTCTTGTTGGACCACCAACTAGAACAATTTTTGTGATGTCAGATGTGGAAAGTTTTGCATCTTCTATTGCTTTGTCAATTGATGGTTTACATCTTTGAACAATAGAATTAACTAAATCCTCTAATTTCGCTCTTGTAATTTTTACTTCAAGATTTTTTGCACCAGATGGATCTTGAGCAATGAATGGAAGATTTACTTCAGTTTCCATAACAGTTGATAATTCAATTTTTGCTTTCTCTGAGGCATCTCTTACTCTTTCTTTTGCTTGTGGATCACTAGATAGATCAATTCCTTCTTTTTTCCTAAATTCATCAATGACATAATCTGTTATTATTACATCCATATCTGCACCGCCTAGTTTGGTATCACCAGATGTACTCATCACCTCAAACACACCACCTCCCATTTCCATTATAGTCACATCAAGTGTACCTCCGCCTAAATCAAAGACAAGAATTTTCATGTCCTCTTTGCTTTTATCCAATCCAAATGCAAGGGATGCAGCAGTTGGTTCGTTAATTATTCTAACAACGTCTAATCCAGCAATTGTTCCAGCATCTTTTGTTGCTTGCCTTTGATTGTCATTGAAATATGCAGGAACTGTAATTACTGCTTTATTGATTTTTTCACCAATAAATGCCTCAGAGTCACGTTTGATTTTTTGTAGTATAAATGCAGATATTTGTTGAGGCTTGTACTCTTTGCCTGCCATTTTAAATAGAAAATCTTCACCCATCTTACGCTTTGCCTCACGAATTGTATTTTCAGGATTTACTATTGCTTGCTTTTCTGCTGATGCACCAACTATAAGATGACCATCTTTACCCATTGCCACTACAGATGGAAATGCCTTACCAGATACAGTCATGCCTTCAGATGCAGGGATAATAGTTGGTTTTCCTCCTTGCATAACAGAAGCCGCAGAGTTTCTTGTTCCTAAATCAATTCCAATTATTTTTTCAGTCATTTTTGTTTCTCACTTTTTTTCTTCGAAACAATTACCTTAGATGGTTTTAAAATACGTTTCTCAGCATAATAGCCTTTTGCAACTTCTTGAATGATAGTACCATCGTCTACTGAATCGTCTTCTATCACAGAAACTGCGTCATGGATTTGTGGATCAAATGGTTTACCAACGATATCATCTATTGGCGTTATATTATTTTCAGAGAAAATTTTTTCCATATTTTTTCTTATTACTTCAATACCACTTGTATCAACATTATTTTTTGATAATGAATTTTCAGCTCGTATAAAATCTTCATAAATTGTCATAAATTCTGACAAAAGATTGAGTTTGTTCTTTAAGATTTCTTGAGAAACACTTTGAATTGATTGCTTCTGTAGGTTTTGATAGTCAGCATTTGAGCGCATCCATTTGTTTTTAAAATCATCATTTTCTTTTTCAAGAGTTTCAATTTTCGTCTCAAGATCTTCAATAGGAGTTTCTACTTTTTTATGTGATTCTTCTGATTTCTCAATTATTTCTTCTGTGTTTTTATCTTCTGACATAATTTTTCATCAATTTATGATAATATTATTTTTGTGGCATTAGTTGGCATAAAGGATTGGCTTTGAGTATTATTAGTTCATCATCTTTGTTGTGTTTCATCATATAATCAAAATCATGCCTTGAACAAACAACTACAATTGTAGTTTTATCATTTTGGAAAATATCAGTGGGTTGACTGATTGATTCAACATCACCTATGTAATCTTTAAGCTTAGTTTCTAATTCTTGGAGTTTTTCAATTTTTTCTCCTTTCATTTCATGTTGGTCCAGAGTCCATAAAAGTAGAATTTTTGTTCTGCTTGCCTTTAATTCATTTTTCTTTAAAATTAATCTAGTTTCATCAATCAATCGTTTAATGTATCCATCAATTCCTTTCATGCTTCCATTAATCAGATACATCAAACTACTTGCACCTTCGAATGAACTACTTAAAGATCTTAAATCAAATAGACCTTCAATTATGTCGTCAAGAAAAATTTCTCCTAGTCTTTCAGAATTCAAATCTGATTTAGTTGCAGAATCTTTAGCAAATTTGCAAACTTCAAGAATGCTTGTTTGACTAGAAAATTGCTTCAAGATATCTATAGCGTGAAAATATTCTGATGAACTTAATGTTAGAAAATTAAATGTTTTATCACTAGAAAGTAATTTTTTCAGAATTTCATTTTCTTTTCCATTTGATGAACCAATGTATGATTTTTGAGTAATTTCGTTAGATAATGGATAGTAAAAGTATGAGATATTTTTATCTACTTTCAATCCCGTGACATGTTCTAATAATGAAATATTCTCAGAATTTCCACCAAAACCAGTACCTAGCCCATAAATAACCATACAACCTTTTTTGATATTTGAAACTGCATCTTTGAATTTAGAATTTATTTCAATTTTGATGTCTTGTCCAGTTTTTCGTATTCTTGGTGCAAAAATTAGTACTTGTGCTTTAGATATTGCAGCATCAATTGATGTCATGGCAAGTAATGGTTCATCATCTTTTAGTGCTTGGACAGAGGGATATGACTTTGCAATATCTTGTTTGATCGATATAGCAGAAGGAGTAGATTCATCAATTATTTGAACATCACCACCGTTAAGAGCAATTTGACATGCAATAGAATAGCCTTCAGTGCTTAGCCCATAAACTACAACTTTTGTTGCCATTAAGGACTATAATATCAAGACTAAGAAATACTTATTGCAGTTATCTATGAAGTTTTAATACTTGAAGATCTGGTTTGATATTCTTACACCAAAACAATACTTGTTTTTTGAATATTTTATTCAAAAACTTCAAAAACAACACAAAATTCTTTGCACATCTAGAAAATATGAACAAGTTAACGGTATTAGAAAATTTGGTTCGATTAATCCAATTATAATTGGAAAACATGGAGGAAAAAATAATGTAAATAAATTATTGGCAAGCTTAGATAGAAGCAAATTATTAACAAAGAAAATTGAAAAAAATGGCCCAGATTTACTAATTAGTTTTTGTTCTCCAGAAGCATCAAGAGTTGCATTTGGATTAGGGATTCCACATATTGCATTCTCTGATTCCCCTCATGCTAACGCAGTAATGAGATTAGCACTCCCTTATGCTACAAAATTGTTGACACCATGGATTATTCCAAAGAAAGACTTTGAAGGATTTGGGATAGATAATAAAAATATTATAAACTATAGAACAATTGATGCTGCTGTAATTATTAAAAATTATAAAAAAAATAAACAAAAGAAATCAAATCTTAGAAAGATGATTCTTATTCGTCCTGAAGAATCAGAGGCTGCATATATTACAAAAAAGAGTAAAACTGTAAAAATTATTAAGAAAATTATAGAAAAATTTCCTGATGAACAAAAAATTGTATTATCCAGATATAAAGAACAGACTATTAAATTAAAGAAAATTTTTGGTGCAAGTATTTGTCTTTTATCAAAACCAGTTAGCGGTAAAGAATTGTTAAACAACGTAGATTGTTTTATTGGTTCAGGAGGGACAATGACTGCTGAATCAGGATTATTGGGAATTCCAACTGTTTCATTTAACGCAATACCAAACAGAATTGAAGATTTTTTGGTTAAAAAGAGAATAATTGTTAGAAGTGAGAATCCAGATAGAATTTCTAGAGAAATTTATCAGTCATTGAATAACCCCCAGATTATAAAGAAAAGAAAAGAAAATGCTAGAAAATTAGTTATGTCATTCGAGGATCCATATCAAGTTCTTTTAAAAACAATCAGGACATTATAAAATAATATTATAGGGGTAAATTGTTTTTTATTCAGAAGCCCAGTAGTGTAGCGGCAAGCATAGGGGCCCTTGGAGCCTTTGACCTCGGTTCGAGTCCGGGCTGGGCTATACTTTTTTTAAAAATCTAACTTTGTTAGTAATTTTGTGGCAATGACAAATAGAATTGCTGCTAAGGCAACTAAAATTAGCATTTCAGTAATTACAAAATCCGTAACTTGACCAAAAATTCCTGCTCGTATAACATCCACCAAGTAAGATAATGGATTTAGATAAAATATAGTTGCTAATGGTTGTGGTGCACCTTGAACAGGATAAAATGCTGTACTTGCAAATGCACAAAAAAGAAATACAGTGTTAATTATTACGTTAAATCCTTCACTAGAACGTAGTTTTGTAGAAATTATTGATGCAATTGAACCAAATAATATTGCACCAACTACAGAACCAAAAATTATTAGCGGAATAGTCACAATACTAAATTCAACAGAGTCAAAAAATACAGGATAGCCAACTGCTGTGATTAATGCAGCACTAAATAATCCAATAATTCCAATTGTCACAATGTTACTTAGTATGTAATGAGTTCTGGTGAATGGACCAGACATGATTTGTTCAAACATACCATGACGTCTATCATTCCAAATGATTATTCCAGAAATTAATGTACTATTCATAATGTTAAAACCAATCATGCCAGACGCAAGAAATGCTGGATAATCAAGATTTTTTCCTCCAAATGGAACACTATCAATTAACGAAGTGTAAGCAAAACCTGCTATGAAAATATAGATTAATGGAAAAAGTATTTGCCAAATTATAAATCCAGGATTAATAGAAATTGTTAGATTTCTATTTACTAATCTAATTATCGGATTAATTTGAATCACCCACCACTTTGAGAAATATTTCTTCTAGATTTGTTGGAATTGCTGATAAATCGTTTATTTTAGTCTCAGTTTCATTTAAAATTTTTAAAATATTCATTAATACAATTTCAGATTTTGTAGAAGTGATTACAACAGTTGGTTCAGGTTCTAGTTTAATTTGGCATTCTGGAATCTTAGATAATTTTAATTTTAGTTCTTCAGAAACTGTAGAAATATGAATTTTAATAGTTTTTTCATGACCAAATCTATTTTTTAATTCAGATGGAGAATCAACTGCCATTATTTTGCCATTATTTATGATTGCAATGTTGTCACAAAGATATTCTGCTTCTGATAAAACATGAGTTGTATAGAAAATTGTTAATCCAGATTTTTTTACTTGATCTCTTAGAAAGTCTAATAATTTTCTTCTTGCAGTAGGATCTAAACCAACTGTAGGTTCATCTAAGAATAGTAATTCCATATTATGCATAAATTCTCTTGCTACCTGTACTCTTCTACGTTGACCTATTGATAGATCCTCCATTTTCTTTTTTCGGATTTCTTCTAAACCAAAAGCAGATAGTAATTCTTCAGTTCGTTTTTTTCGCGTTTTTTTATCAATATTCCACATCATACCATATTTATCGAGTGATTTTTCGGCTGAAAGAGTTGGTTCATAGCTAGGTTGTTGTAAAACGACTCCAATTTTTTTCCTAATTTCAAGAGGATGTTTACTCGAATCTATTCCCAATACAGAAATTTCGCCATTAGAAGGAGAAATAAGAGTTGTTAAGAGTTTGATGACAGTTGATTTTCCCGCACCATTTGGTCCTAAAAAACCAAAAACTTGACCAGATTCTATCTGAAGATCTATACTATCAACTGCAACTGTAGAAGCATATTTTTTTCTTAAGTTTTTTGTTTCAATACATAACACAATTGAGATTTGTACAAACCACTAATGTATTTAATGATAATTTTATTAAGAATCTCTTTGTTGTAGTTATAATTGTCAGAATTTGAAGAATTAATATCAAAATTATTGGAAAAAGTTCCTGAATTATCTAGATCGGTAATCGAAGAGCGAATAAACGAGAAAAAAGAAAAAGTTGGTGCAGGGTATTTGACAGATCAGGGAGCAATTTTCTTAGTTGCAGCAGATTTAGGAGTAACATTAGAACAATCACAAAAAGCGGAAGTAGCAATAAAGGATCTCTATATTGGTGCCAAAGAAGTAACTTTAGAAAGTAGAGTTTTGAATATTTCACCCACAAAACAGTTTACAAAAAAGGATGGATCATCATTTTCCTTGAGAACAATTACAGTTTATGATAATAATTCTACTGCAAGTGTAAAACTTTGGGATGAAAAAGCAAATCTTCCAGGGATTGAAGAACTAAAACCTGGAGATTTAATTAAAATTATCAAAGCATATGTAAAATCAGATTTAACAGGAGCACCAACAATAAACATTGGTTCTGGTGCATCAATAGAAACATCACAATCAGAAAGCGATATTGCCTCAATTGATTCAAAAATTATCGATATTGGTGACACTAAAGAAGATCAAAGAGACATAATTGTTTCTGGAACATTAGGTAGTGCAATGAGTTTACTTGAATTTACAAATTCAAAAGGTCAACCATCAAAGGCTTTGAAGTTTAGACTTAAGGGTAAAAATAAAAATTTGATAAATGTAGTTCTTTGGGGGAAAGATGAATCAATTCTTCCAAAGGTAATTACTCAAGATGCTAAAGTCAAATTGTTTGGAGTTAGGACAAAGACAGGAATGCAAGGACTAGAAATTCATGGAAATGATGCAACAATAATTGATGTTGAAGGAGATACAGAAATTCAACCAGTGATAGTGAGACTTTTAGCAATTGAAAAGGATCAATCAGGAAATACAACAGGTTTGGCGATAGATAAATCAAAAAAATTAGTTAGAATTACAGATGTTGCAAATACAATAGGTAGTTTTGTTAAAGATGATATTTTAGAATGTATGCCATCAAAGATTTTTGGAAATACAATGCAAATTGATCAAAATTCATTTGTAAGAAAAATAGATGATAAACATGTTCCAACTGTTGCAGAAATTAGAACAAAGATTATAGAAGTTAGTGAAGGTAATGATTATTCAGTAGAAGCAATTGTTCTAAAAGCACCAGAAAGAAAAGATATTCAAACAAAAAAGGGTGACAACATACAACTATCTGAAATGTTTGTTGAAGATGATAGCGGACAAGTTTGGATTAAAGGATGGAGACAGCAAGCAGACTTGATGGATAATTTTACGTTAGGAGATATAATTACAATTTTAGGAGTTAATGCAAGACCTGGACTAGAAGGAAAGTTAGATTTGGTGTTGACACCTTATTCAAAAATAATTAAGAAAAACTAATCTTTCCAAAATCCTCTTGTCAAAGTATAAGTTTTTTCTGCAATAATGATTTGTTTTATCAAATAATCATCATCATCTTCCAATCTATTTTTTAGAATTCTAGCTCCAGTGTCAGGACCAACTCCATAAGCAGCCATAACAATCAAAGCTGTTTTTCCAAAACTAGCCAATAATGAAGATACTTTCCATGCTCGTTTAAAATTTTTATTTTCATCTGGAGTTAATTTTTTTCCTTTATGCTTTTTTTGAATTATTTTTACAAGTTCATGATCGTATTCATAAGTAGAGGTAATCTGTTGGCCTTTGCAATATTTACATCTAAGTATTTGTGTTTCATTAGCAGTCACAACTCGTTGCCACAGTCCACATCGTACACAAATTAATCGTTGTTTTGTTTCCAAAAGACGTTTTCTAACTTTTAACAACATCTCTTTGTCTATACTTGCAGGATTTGTATATGACATTACAGTTTGATCTAGTACAGGTTCTGCCAATTTAGAGAATTTGTCAACATCAATCCAATCAAACTCTATTTTATTTTGTTTAATTAATTCAATAATTCTTTGAGTACCTTCGAGATCAAATTTTTCATGAAATAATTCCCTAAATGCTTCTTTTACAAGAGGTGTGTCAATATTTCGTTCAAAATCATATCTAACCTCATTCTTTACATAGACATCACTTCTATCATAGAAACCAAATTTTTTTCCTACACAGAATGTTTTCCAAGTAACATCATTTTTACCTTTTAGTGCTACAGACATTATATCATTAATATCAAAATCAGCAGAGAATACATCAGTAATGTGTTCTTTTGTAAATCTAGATTCAACAGATAAAAGAATTCTATATGCATCAGAACTCGATTTGACTCTAGAAGCTAAAGAAGCATCCAACAATGTTTCCAGAATAACTTTCAATGTTGAATTAATTTTTGTTCCAAAACATGCATGTAGAATTAATACACTTTTTTGAGGAATACGATGTGACTCTATAATAATTGTTTTTTCATCTGGTACTTTGCTAAAATCTAAATTAGAAATAACATCATTCATCATTTTTACTGAACCGTTACGAACTTTAGTTCTTAAAGTTCCAACTTTGTTAGCAGTTTTGAAATCAACAGGTATGTTTACACCTTCCCATTTAGGAACTGGTATTTCTTGTGCGGATCTAATAGGCATAACATTCACTTTAAAGGATTTTTCATCTATGTTTAGAACTCTCCATTGAGATCCACGTAAAACAAAAATTTGATCCTTATCAAGATCACCAACAAATCTTTGATCTAATGTACCAATGAATTTATTCTCTACTGTATCAATTACCTTAAATTTTAGAATATCTGGAATTGTAGATAAATTCTGGAAATGATATTTTGTTGCAAAGAAAGCATTATTTTTTTTATATTCAGTTTTTTCTTTGTTAAGAATTATTAATTTACGTGTAGCAAGAATTTCTAAAACATCAAAAAAATCTTCAAATGAGATATCTCGAAATGGATATGCAAGTTTTGTTAATTTAAGCGCAGATTCAATAGGAACGTTTCCTACTTGCATCGATAATCCAACTAAATGATGTGCAAGAACATCTAGAGATCCATAGTGTATTTTTTGCTCTTCAATTGAACCTTCCTTAATTCGTTCAATTATTGCTTTAATCTCAAATTCATCATCAGCACTTTCAGTAATAATTAGCCCTCTAGCAGAACTGCCACGATTATGTTTACTTCTACCAATTCTTTGCATGAATTTTGAAACTTGTCTTGGAGATCCATAATGAATAACTAATTCCACAGAGCCAATATCAAGACCTAATTCTAGCGACGAAGTACAAACAACTATACCAGATTTTCCCTCCTTAAGAATATCTTCTGTTTCCTCCCTAACTTGTCTTGAAAGTGAACCATGATGTAATTCAACATTAAGTGATGTTTTTTGTTTTAAGATAGATGATAAACGCTCAGATTCTCCTCGTGAGTTTGTAAATAATAAAATTGGAGAAGTGATCTGTTGTTTTTTCACATATTGAATAATTTCAACGGCAACATCATCCATTATTCCATCAACAAATACGACATCCACATCATAATTTCTAAGAGATGTATCATGTATTAGTCGAAATTTTCTTTCTGAGCCAACTAAAAAACGTCCAGCTTCGTCAGGATTACCAACAGTTGCAGACAAGCCAATACGATGAATTTCATTTTTTGTGTTTACTTGTAGACGTTCAAGACTAAGAGATAACTGAGAACCTCTTTCACTTGCAAGTAATTCATGTACCTCATCAATTATTACCCATTCTAAATCTGATAATGCTTCAAGATGTTTTTTTTGTGAGAGTAAATTTACTAGTGTCTCAGGTGTTGTTATTAAAATATCAGGAGGAGAATCTGCAATTCGTTTTCGGTTTGCCTGAGATGTATCTCCATGTCTAATTTCAATTTTTAATTCTTCATTTTCAGCATAATTAATTATTCTTTTAAAAATATCTCGGTTTAGAGCTCGTAATGGAGTTATGTAAAGAGCTTTTATTTTATTTGAAATTTTTCTAGTTTTTAATTTAGAAAATATTGGTATAGTTGCACATTCAGTTTTTCCAGAACCAGTTGGTGCTATAATTAAACAGTTTTTTTCTTGTAATATTTCAGGGATTGCTTCTTTTTGAATTTCAGTGACTGAATCAAATCCTAAAGATTTGAATTTTTTTGAAATTGCTGAATCAATTATCTTGTTTCTTTTCTTCTCTAAGTCTAGTTCGCTCATAAACCATTACACCAACAATACCCAATGCTAACAAAATTACAGTAATCGTAGGAATAGAATCAAAAATATCTGACATGTTATAATTAATTTAATGCATATTAAATAGATTAAGTTTCTTCTATTCCAGAATTTGTTATTTTATAATCAAATTTTGTCTCTTGAATAAAAGGAGTTATAACTTTACAAGTATAATTATTTTTGATTTTTTCAAGTTGAATTTTTTGGTGTACATAATTTTCGAGTTGAGGCTGCATTCTTTCATAATTCTTTTCATCATGAGATAAGATTTGATTTGTAATTATAATTGGTATATTTTTTGAAAGGGCTAATTTTGAAAGGTTAATCATGTAATTACCAAAATTAATATTTTTTTCAATAATATGTTCTTTTTTTGAATATTCAAAAGAAAATAGATCAGCGATGTTATCAATTATCAATAGAGAAAAATCTTCATTGTTAAAATTTGTCAATATTTCAATTTGCTTTTGAGTATTTGTAACTCGTAAAACATGTAAATTGTCAAGTAGAGATGTTGGTAGATTTCTAGATTGTAATATTTGATGAAATCTTTCAGGTCTAAATTCAACAGTAGTATCAATAAATAAAATTTTTTTATTATTTACCAAAGGCTCAATTGCAAATTGTAAAGAAAGTTGAGTTTTTCCAGTTCCACGTAAACCAGAAATTTCTGTAATTATTCCATTTTGTAGCCCACCAAAAAATATTTTATCTAATGAATCAATCTGAGAGGAGAACATACAACTAATGAGAAAAAATAAAATAAAAAGTTCTTCCTAATCTAAGCAAGACTTTATATTCTCTAGAAATTCGATTCATCACAAGAGAAAATTTATGTCACAAACTACAGCTGCTAAAAGACCACTTACAACTTTACAAAAGAATGTAAAGAAAACTGTGATCGTCAGATTAAAAAATGAAGTTGAGTATAAGGGTAAAATGAAAAATGTTGATTCTTATATGAATTTGATTATGACTGAAGCTGAAGAACTTGTTGGTGGTAAAACAGTTGGCAAATTTGCCAGAGCAATATTGAGAGGTAACAACGTACTATTCATTAAATTAGAAGACGAAATCTAATTTTTGAAAAATGACTAGAAATTATCTATTTACATCTGAATCTGTTACCGAAGGTCATCCAGACAAAGTTTGCGATATGATATCAGATTCAATTTTAGATGAGTATCTTCGTAGCGACCCAGATTCAAGAGTTGCAGTTGAAACGATGACAACAACTGATTTTGTGGGAGTAGCAGGAGAAGTTACATCAAAAGCAAGTTTTGATATTGAGAGTGTTATAAGAAAAACAATTACAGAAATTGGTTATGATAATCCAGACTTAAAATTTGATTCACACTCTTGTGAGGTAATGATAAAATTAGATCCACAAAGTCCACATATTTCCCAAGGAGTTACTGCAAATGATGAAAAAGAACAGGGTGCAGGAGATCAAGGATTGATGTTTGGATATGCTAGCAATGAAACTGAAGAGTTAATGCCATTGCCAATATTATTGGCTCACAAACTAACAAAAAAATTAACTGAAGTTAGAAAAAGTAATCAATTGACATGGGTAAGACCAGATGGAAAATCACAAGTGTCAATTAGATATGAAGATGATAAACCAAAAGCAATTGAAGCAATAGTTCTCTCTACACAACATTCTCCAGAAGTAACAAATGAAGAGATTACAGCACAATTAATTGAACATGTAATCAAACCTGTTTGCGGAGATCTTTGGAATGAAAGTATCAAAATTCATGTAAACCCGACTGGAAAATTTGAGATAGGAGGACCACATGGAGATGCAGGATTGACGGGTAGAAAGATTATTGTTGATAGCTATGGAGGAATGGGTCGACATGGCGGTGGAGCATTTTCAGGAAAAGATCCATCAAAAGTAGATAGATCAGCATGCTACATGTGTAGATATGTTGCAAAAAATATTGTTGCAGCTGGATTAGCAGATAGATGTGAAGTGCAAGTTGCATATGCAATTGGAGTTGCAGAACCAGTTTCTTTAATGGTAAATACATTTGGTACAAATAAAATTGAAGAAAATAAAATTGAAGAATTAGTTAGAAATAATTTCGATATGAGACCAGCAGGAATTGTATCAGAATTAGATTTGAAGAGACCAATTTACAAAAAAACTGCTGCGTATGGTCATTTTGGTAGAAATGAGCCTGAATTTAACTGGGAAAAAACAGACAAAGCTGATAAATTAAAAGCAGAATCAGGTATTTAATGATTCAATTTTTTTAAAAGTGAAATTACATAATTTTTGTAACTTATTATGATTTCCAGTGTAATTACCAACTAGTATATTTAGATCATCAATACCATATTCAAAATTAATATCATTTAGTGCTTTTTTATATGCCAATTCAAGATTAATTTTTTTGATTTTCATATTAGATGGCATGGATTTTTTGATAAGACTTTGAAAAGAGATTTCTCTGGGCCCAACTAAATCAATTATTTTATTTGAAAAATTTGGAGAATTTAATGCAATAGTTATGCAAGAACAGACATCTTCAATAGATATTGGTTGTATGATAAATTTTCCTGAACCTGGTACAAGAATTTGTTTTTTGGATATTTGTTTTGTAATATTTTTTGTCAGATAATCATCATTTCCTATAATATATGATGGACGGAAAATTGTATATCGCAGTCCAGATTTTTTTATTAATTGTTCAGCATTAAATTTAGAAATAAAATAAGAAGAACGTGAATTTTTGGAAACACCAAGGCCACTAAGATAAATTATATTTTTTATCTTATTTTGTTTACATAAATTAATTACAGTTTTTGTTGTTTCGATGTTAACTTTTTCGAATTTTTGATCGATAGATTCTGAACCAATTCCAGCAAGATGTACAAAATGAGATGTATTGTTTAATGATGGGAACTGATTTTTCTTAAAATGATTTCGAGATATGGATATCGTACGTATATTATTTTTGGATAAGAAATTTCTTAGGTTTTTTCCTACAAACCCCTTTGCGCCAGAGATAGCTACATGAGTAATCATTTTGGCAGACATGATGAAGTGATAAAATATTTTATTTTAAAGATATCCAAACAAAGATAGATGACAACAAAAATTCATGTAAGATTTGGCAAGAATACACAAGAATGTAGAGAGATTTTAGGAGTAAGTAAAGATTCTAGCCATAAGGAGATAAAACAAGCCTATAGAAAATTGTCATTGAAATATCATCCAGATAAAAATACAGGAAATAATGATGGGGGGAAATTCAAAGAGATTACAGATGCATATCAATATCTAAAATCTCACAGAAAGAAGCAATCAAATAAAGATGAACATGTGTCAGGGGAGGATTATCAGAATTTTTGGAAAGCACAAGGAGAAAAGATGGGAGATGAAATGAGATTTGATTTTGAGGAATTAAGGCAAGAAAATCAAAAATTTGGGGGAGATTATAATCAAGAGACGCATAATAGGGAAAAACCAATATCACAAAAAACAACACATTTTTTGCTTTATGGAGGATTAGGAGTTGTTGCATTATGGATCATTCTCAATGAAATTCTTCACTTTTAACAAAAGTTATTACGTAAAAAATTAAAAATTTCACGTGGATATAGAAACAAAAACAAAGTTGCGTACAGGGTTTACAACTGGAAGTTGTGCAACTGCATCATCAAAAGCTTGTGTTTTATCAATTATTAATCAAAAAAAGATTGAACAGACAGATATCATTTTGCCAAAACGTTCTAAATTAGATATTCAAATTAATTCGTGTGAATTTACTGAAAATTCAGCAACATGTTCTGTGATAAAAGATGGTGGAGATGATCCAGATGTTACTCATGGTGCAGAAATTTTTGTATATGTTGAATTAACAAATAACATTGGGAAAATTGAGATTGATGGTGGAGAAGGTGTTGGACGAGTTACTAAACCAGGATTAGGATTAGAGATTGGAAGTGCAGCGATAAATCCTACACCAAAAAAAATGATTTTGGAAAATGTTACAGAGATAAGTAAAGAGATACTTGAAAAAAATGGCATTATGATAAAAGTGTCTGTACCAAATGGAAAAGAACTTGGACCAAAAACAGATAATCCAAGAATTGGAATCATGGGAGGAATTTCTATTTTAGGAACTAGTGGAATTGTAATTCCATATTCAACTGCATCGTTTGCTGCAGCTATACGACAACAAATTGCGGTTGTAAGTTCTATGAATGATGATAATGTAGTTTTAACAACTGGAGGAAGAAGTGAGGATTTTGCAAGAGCAATTATAGAATTGCCAGATCATTCATTTATTCAAATGGGTGATTTTTCAGGTTATACAATTAAGCAATGTGCAAAACAAGGATTGAAGAAAGCATATGTTGCAGGGTTTATTGGTAAATTAGCAAAAATGGCAGCAGGTGTAAAACAAACTCATGTAAAAGGTGGAAAGGTAGACATGAAATTTCTTTCAGAACTTGCAAAGAGATGCGATGCAAAATCAGACACAATTAGTAAAATTCTAGGTGCAAATACAGCAAGAAATGTTCAAGAGATCATTATAGAAGATAAAGTAGATGGATTTTTTGATGAAGTTACAAAAGAAGCATGCAATCAGATGAGACAACACTCTGAAGAAAAAATTCCAGTAGAGGTAATACTCTTTGATTTTGATGGAAAGGTCTTATCTAGAGATAAAAAAGAGTAAGGCATTTAATTAATTCTGAATTTTTAACAATATGAAGAAAATAGCTGTTCTAGCAATCACAAAAAATGGGATTAAAATGAGTTTGAGAATAAAAGAACATTTTTCTGATTTTGAGATATTTGCTCCAATAAAATTTTCAGATAATAATGAAAAAATTCAATGGTATGATGAATCCACAACTCAGAAGATTGTTGATTTATTCAAAAGTAATGAAGGCATAGTTTGTTTATTTTCGTTAGGTGCAGTCATTAGATTACTAGCACCACATATCAAAGATAAAAAAACAGACCCTGCTGTAATTGTAATTGACGATAATGCAAATTTTGTAATTAGTGTATTATCAGGACATTTAGGAGGAGCAAATGAGCTTTCAAACAAAATTGCAGAGAAAATAGGATCTACTTCAGTTATCACTACTGCTGCAGATGTTAACAAAACTATTGCAGTTGATCTTGTTGGAAAAGAATTTGGTTGGAAAATTGATGATGATAGTAATGTAACTAGAATTAGTGCGTTCATGGTTAACAAAGAGAAAATTGGAATTTTTCAAAACATAGGTCATAAGGAGTGGTGGAAAGGTAAACTCCCAGAAAATATTACATTTTTTTCAAATATAGAAGATTTGAAAAGTTCTGATTCTAAAGGATATTTGATAATTACAAATGATCAAATTGATGACGAGAATGTATTGAGAGATTCTGTGGTATACCGAGTTCCAAATTTAGTTGTAGGGATAGGATTACATTGGGATACGCCTAAAGAAACTATTTTGAATGGAGTGAATGAGACTTTGGAAAAATTTGGATTAAAACAAAAACAAATAGCTAGGTTTGTATCTATTAAAAAAGAAAAAGATGTGGCAGGGTTGATTGAATTGGGTAAAGAGATGAACATACCAATAGAATACATCGATAGAGCAGAATTAGCAACAATCACAGCACCAAATCCTTCAGAAACAGTTCAAGCATTTGAAGGAACTGCAAGTGTATCAGAAGCTGCCGCAATAAAATCATCAAGAGGCAAGTTAATAGTTGAAAAACAAAAATTTCCTCCTAACCTAACAGTAGCTATAGCAAGGATTATGCAATGAAAAGAGGATTAATGATAATCGATAGAGGTAGTAGAGAAAGAGAAGCTGGTGAAGAATTAGAAATTATTTGTGAGAAAGTGAAACAAAAAGGAAATTATGATTTTACAGAGTTTTGCTTTTTAGAAGTTGTTCCACCATTTATTGAAGATGGAATGGAAAAATGTTTGAAAAAAGATGTTGATGAAATGACAATAATTCCATATTTTCTATATCCAGGAAGAAAAGTGAAAATTGCAGTAGCTGACGCAATGAAATATCAAAAAGATACAAAGATCAAATTTTTAGTTTCAAAACCAATGACTATGCATAAGACATTAGTAGATTTAGTAGATAATAGAGTAACCACCACATTAAAAGAAAATTCAGTAGATATTCCAAAAGAAGATGTAGATGTTCTGATTATCGGACATGGAAGTAAGGACCCAAATTCAGGTTATTCAATTGATTATATTGTAGATGAGCTAAAGCCATCTTATAGAAATGTTAGTAGATGCTATTTGGAAATTGAAGGACCAACGATAGAAGAAGGAATACAAGCATGTGAAAAGAATAACCCAGAAGTTTTGATTATTGTTTTTTACTTTTTACATGAAGGTGCCCATGTGAAGATAGATGTCAATAATGATCTTTTACCAGCATTAGACAATGCAAATTTAAAGAAAACATTTGTTACGAAACACTTGGGCGCAGATGAAAAAATGATTGATTTAATTTTAGAAAGAGCAAGAGAGGTAGAAAATGCAAACTAGAAAGGGTCAAGAGATAGAAGATGAAAGTATGCAAATCATTGAAAGTGAAATTGGTTCCCATTCATATAATGAGACGGAATGGCCAATTGTTAGAAGAATAATTCATTCAACTGCAGATTTTGATTTTGCTGGAGAAAATAGGCTTCTATTTCACAAAGATGCAATTTCAAATGGAATTAATGCACTAAAAAATGGATGTAGTATAGTTGCAGATGTTAATGGAGTAATAGGATTGATGAATAAACAGAACCCAAAAGATTTTGGAAATAATTTGATCTGTAACATTTCAGATCCAGTATTAATGAAATCAGCAAAAAAAGCAGGAAAGACAAGAGCACAAATGTCTATGAGAGTGGCTGAAAAAGAGATCAATGGAGGGATTGTTGTTGTAGGAAATGCTCCAACAGCACTTTTAGAAGTAATGGAGATGTTTAGAGAAGGATTAGTAAAACCAGCGCTTGTTGTTGGAATTCCAGTTGGATTTGTTTCTGCAGTGGAATCAAAAGATGAGTTATCAAAGATGGACATGCCATTTATTACAAATATTGGTCGTAAAGGAGGAAGCCCCTGTGCATCTGCAATAATTAATGCATTATACAAATTGTTAAGACAAGGAAGTAACTAGATTTTCAGAGAATTTTCAATTAATTTTGAAGCAAATTTTGCACTGTCAAAATAAAGATGACAGTATGATGCCATAGTATTGTATTCAGTTAATGCATCTTTGTGTGATGAAATTCCTTCGCCTACTTTTAGATCGTAAAGGAATTTTGCATCTTTTTGTATGTTGATTATTTTTGAATAATGAAATTCGTGTGCACGGAAATTTTGTGGTGAGGATATTAAACAATTTGAATTGATTTTCCCTTCAGTGTAATTTAATGTCATTTTTTTGGTCATGATTGTATCTACATCAAATAGACCAACCATTTTGGACTTTTTCTTTCCATAAGTAATTGAATTTGTGAGATACATCAATCCACCGCATTCTGCATAAATTGGAGTGGAATTTTCAGCATGATTTTTTATTGATTTTTTCATTGATGTATTTTTTTCAAGAGAAGAAGCTAAAACTTCAGGAAAGCCACCGCCTAGATAAATTAAATCACAGTTTGGTATTTTTTTATCATTAATCGGACTGAAAAATTTTATTTTTGCGCCTTCACGTCTCAACGCTTCAATATTATCATGATAATAGAAATTAAATGAACTATCAAGAGCAATAGCTATAGAAATTTTTGGTTTTTTAGTTTTGATTGGTTTTGTTCTGTTTATGGGAGATGTTTTTTTGCATATTTTTTCAATTAGGGTGAAATCAAGATAATCAGAGATTTCTTTTGAAATTTGTCTAATTTTTGCATGAAGAATTTTTTGTTCTGCAATAGGAACTAATCCTAGATGTCTTGATTCTAGATTTATTGATGCATTTTTTGGGATAACCCCAATTATTGGAATTTTGAGATGTTGTAATGCAGTTCTACATAGAATTTCATGTTTTTTACTGCCAATTTTATTAAGAATGATTCCTGATATTCGTGAATTTTTATGAAATTTTGTGAAACCTAATGCAGTTGCTGCAATTGAACGGGAGGTTTTACTTGCATCTAATATTAAAATCACAGGAGAATCTAGTAATGTTGCAACATGATGTGTACTTGCAAAATTTGTTTTTCCCCCAAATCCATCATAATAACCCATCACACCTTCAATTATCGAGATATCAGATTTTGAATTTCTTGTAAAGCTTTGAATTAGTTCTTGCTTACCCATTAACCAGACATCTAAATTTCTAGTTTCATTTTTTGAAATAGATGTTAAGTAGCTAGGATCAATGTAATCAGGTCCAACTTTGAATGGTTGAACTGAGTAACCTCTTTTTTTCAAACCAAAGATGATTGCACTTGTGATGGATGTTTTACCAACACCACTAGTGGAACCTGTAATTACTAATCTTGGAAGTCTCAATTTCTTATGGTAATGTTGTTTTTTATTTAAATGGATTTAATTTAGAAATTACAATCTTTTTACTAGATGATTTTTCTGTGTTAATATGAGTAAAGATGGATTAGTTATTGTTTATACAGGAAATGGAAAAGGTAAGACTACTGCAGCATTAGGTATGGCACTGAGAGCAATTGGATATGAACATAAGGTGTGCATGTTACAATTCATTAAAGGTTCATGGCATTATGGTGAGATGGATTCTTCAAAAAAGTTAGAGCCATATTTGGAATTAATTGCCATAGGAAAAGGATTTGTTGGAATTTTAGATGATAACAGTCCAAGAGAAGAACATGAAAAATATGCCGCAGAAGCCTTGAAAATTTGCAGAGAGAAGATTTTATCAGAAGAATACGATATTGTTATACTTGATGAAGTGAACTATGCAATTAACTTAGGTTTGATAGATGTAAAAGAGATTGTAAAATTAATTAATGAAAAACCTGTTGCTCTTGATCTTGTTTTAACAGGTAATCATGCAAAAGAAGAGATAATTGAATTGGCTGATTTGGTTACAGAGATGAAAGAGATCAAACACCCATTCAAATCAGGAATAAAGGCTAAGAAAGGAATTGATTTTTAACCTTAGTCGGTAGGATAAAATCAGAAATGCCATCAGATACACAAGAATTACCAGAAATAGGAGAGATTGTTATTGCAACAATCACAAAAATCAGTGATCATGGTGCATATGTTACACTAGATGAATATAATAAAATTCAAGGATTCTTACATGTATCAGAAATTGCACCAGGATGGGTTCGTAAAGTACACCGTTATGTCAAAGAAGGAGAGAAAAAAGTTCTTCTAGTAAAAAAAGTTGGAAGTGAAAGAAGAGAAATTGATCTGTCTCTAAAACAGATTTCAAAAGAACAAAGAAAAAAGAAACTGCTAGACGTTAAACGATTTGAAAAAGAACAAGGAATATTAAAAAATATTCAAGAAAAATCAGAATTGACTACAAAACAAATTGAAGAACTTGAAGATCAATTTTTGTCAAAATATGATTCCGTTTATGATGCAATGTTAAATGTTGCAATCAAGGGTACTGGAGAAATAAATGATTTGAAATTACAAAAAAAGGTTCTTACAACAATTGAAGATATTTGTTCAAAAATGAAACTTCCATCAGTAGAATTAAGAGGGATTTTGGAGATTTCAAACAATCAATCAAATGGAGTTGAATTAATACAAAAAACATTATCAGATGCAGAAAATGTTGAAGATGCAAAAATAGAGATAACATATTTGGGTGCACCAAGATATAGATTAAGTTTAGTTGCTCAAGATTTTAAAACTGCTGAAAAATCTTTGAAACCAATTTTAGAGAAAATTGAGAAAAATGTGAAAAAACAAAATGGGTTATACAACTTTACACGAGAAGAATCAATTAAAACAGGAGAAGGATAATTGCGTTTTCAACTTAGGAAATGTCCTGAATGTCTAACATATACGCTCAAAAATGAATGTAAAAAGTGTAAGGAGATGACAAAGAGTGTTCATCCTGCAAAATTTTCACCTGATGATAGATATCTTAGGTATAGAATTGCCGAAAAGTGATCAAGGAATATAATTTGGATTTATTTTATAGATCAGGACTGTAGACATTGGACCTGGAATTTCGCTGTAGAAGCTAGGTGATGCA
>Ga0208949_1000183_pt1 | contig 28121 bp, 31 predicted proteins | sample AOAMet1_03_M0_10_2_FD_188231 | JGI IMG/M metagenome (GOLD analysis project Ga0208949, IMG submission 188231) | Ammonia-oxidizing marine microbial communities from Monterey Bay, California, USA - CAN11_03_M0_10 (SPAdes) | ecosystem: Environmental > Aquatic > Marine > Intertidal zone | place...
CTATTTATTAAGAGTTCAGTTAAATTTGTTGCAGTTGAAATTATCTGGTTTTTAGTTTTCTTTGCAATTCCATCGTATTCTTCATTTTTTAATTTTCCAATAAAGTTTGATAGATTTCTAAAAAAATCAGTACTGAGCTCCTGTGGTTCATCAGTTTGGAATTCTTGCATGACAATGATATGGAGATTTTTTAGATCTATTGATTCATTAGATGACATTTTAATACAAAGTTAATCTTAAATGGCACGTTTAATTCTTTTAGCTTGAAGTAAAAAATTGCCGTATAAAGTGATAGGTGGTAAGGCCACACAAGTAAAATATTCATCAGACGAGGTGTTCTCTAGAATAAAACATGAGGGAATTAAGTTCATAGATCTTCAATTTACTGGTTTAACAGGTAGGTTTCATCATACTACAATCTCAGCAGATACATTTACACCCGATCAGATGGAAGATGGCTTACCAAAACTAGATGGTTCGTCAATTGTAGGATTTACAGACATTGCAGATTCTGATTTGATACTAAAACCTGATCCAAGTACATTTGCAATCATCCCATGGGTTAAAGAGAAAAAGACAGCCAGATTACTTTGTGATGTTTATTGGGGTGGAGGCAGAGGTCGTCTAGAAAGTGATCCTAGAGGAATTTGTCAAAAAGCAGAGAAATATGTCAAAACACAAGGATTTGATTTTAGTAATTGGGGACCAGAAGTAGAATTTTTTGTATTTGATAAGGTTCATTGGGATGTTTTGACACCATACAAGGGTCAATCATACTCAATTGAATCTGCCGAAGCACCATGGAGTCAGGAAGGAACTGGTTATCCTATGGGATTACAAGAGGGATATTACCCAAGCACTCCATCAGATACTCTTGCACCATTTAGAAATGAGTGTGTTGATGTTTTGAATGAGAATTTTGGAATTTTGTGTGATAATCATCATCACGAAGTAGCAACTGCAGGACAATGTGAGATTGATATCAAATATGATTTAATGACGAATTCTGCTGATGGTGCTCAAACCTACAAGTATGTTGTAAGAAATGTTGCTCAAGAATTTGGTAAAGTGGCAACAATGATGCCAAAACCAATTTCTATGGACTCTGGTTCTGGAATGCATACTAATGTCAGTCTATGGAAAAAAAATGAAAATACATTTTATGATAAAGATGAAGATCTTGAATTAAGTCAGATCGGTCGATATTTTTGTGGAGGAGTAATGGAACATGCTAGAGGATTAACAGCAATTACAAATCCTACCACAAACTCTTATCACAGATTGGTTCCAGGTTATGAAGCACCTGTTTACATTGCATGGAGTTCAAGTAATCGCTCTGCAACAATTAGAATTCCTGGTCATTTTAAGGGAGAAAAATATGCATATATGAAAAGAATGGAGTATCGTGTACCTGATCCTGCATCTAATCCTTACCTTGTATTTTCAGCTGTATTAGCTGCAGGTCTAGATGGAATAAAAAAGAAAATAGAACCTGGTGATCCAGTTAAAGAAGACATTTACAAAATGACAAGATCAGAAAGAAAGAAACGTGGAATTGAAACTTTACCTGCAAATCTTGGAAGAGCATTAGATGAACTTGAAAGTGATAGAAAATACCTTGCCCCAATTTTCTCAAATGAGGTTTTAGATAAAATTATTGAATTAGAAAGAAGAGATCATAGAGAGATTGCAATTAGACCACACCCTCATGAATTTTATCTTTATTTTGATGTATAATCATAGATTCAAAAGAATGGACGATCAGCCACTTCATGAATAAGTATCATTGAAGCAATCATCATTCCCAATCCACCGCACACCATTATTGATCTAAATTTTTGATTTTTTGTTGCTAGAAAGATCAGTATTCCACCACCCAGCCCTAAGAAAACTGAAAGCATTCCGGATGCTACAATTTCAAATTCTTCACCTATAGTCAAGGGAGTAAATATTCCAGAGAGTAATGCGACTGCTGCTATGATGTAGGCGTATTTTGATCCAGATAGTAGTATTGATTTGATATTAGTTGATGTTTCTTTAGAAGGAGTTTCTTGTTCTACTAATTCAATTTCTTCATCTTTTTGAACAGAGTCAGGTTTTGGAGTGTCAGAGAATCGTCTATGTTTTGCCATTCTAATTTTGTCTGAAATTGATTGATTAAAATTTTTGCTAATCTACATTCCCATTCCAGGCGGCATTCCCATGCCTCCCATTCCAGGCATACCACCCATTCCACCCATGTCAGGCATTCCCCCTTCTGCACCTGGTGGAGGACCGGCAGATTTTGCTGTAGCAATAACATCATCAATTCTTAAGATCATACATGCAGCTTCTGTTGCTGCAGAAACAATTTGGTGTTTTACTGCTAGTGGTTCAATAATATCGGTTGATTTCAAATTTCCAACTTTACCTTTCATTACGTCAATTCCTGTCCATTTCTCACCCTTGATTTGTTTTGCACGTAAGTGTGTTAGAGTATCAATTGGATCCATGCCTGCGTTTTCAGATAATGCTAAAGGAATTGATTCTAATGCTTCTGCAAATTTTTCAGCAGCTAGTTGTTCACGTCCTTGTAGAGATTTTGCCCAGTTTCTAATTTTTGTTGCAGCAAATGTTTCTGGTGCACCACCACCTGCAACTATTGATGGTAATTCCATTACATCTCTTACAACCATTAGTGAATCATGAACTGAACGTTCTACTTCATCAACAACTCTTTGTGAACCAGCACGAAGCAATAATGTTACAGATTTTGGATGTTTGCAACCTTCAACGAAAACCCATTTGTCTTCTTCAATTTTCTTTTCTTGAATTGAGGATGCAGAACCCAAATCTTTTTCAAATAAATCATCTAGATTAGTTACGATTCTTGCACCTGTCGCTTTTGCAAGTTTTGATAAATCACTTTCTTTTACACGTCTTACAGCTAAGATGCCTGCTTTTGACAAGTAATGTTGTGCCATATCATCAATTCCTTTTTGACATAAAACCACATTTGCACCAGAGCCAATGACTTTGTCAACCATTGTTTTGAGCATTTTGTTTTCTTCATCTAAGAATGATTTCATTTGTTGTGGGTTTGAAATGTTAATTTTTGCATCAGTCTCTGTTTTGTTAATTTCAAGTGCTGCGTTTAAGAGTGCAATTTTTCCTTCTGTAATTTTCTTTGGCATTCCAGAGTGAACTATTTCTTTATCCAAAACAATTCCTTGAATGATTGAAGAATCTTTGATGGAACCACCAGATTTCTTTTCTACTTTAATATCATCAATGTCAACAGTGTATTTCTCGCCGTTCTTTTCTGCAACGGCTTTTACTGCTTTGACAATCATTTCGGATAACTGTTCTGAGTCTTTTCTAACAAGTTTAGTTTGCATGGAAGTTTTTGCTATTTTTAATAGAACTGCATTATCAGTTGGAGATACCTTATCTGCAATTTGATCTAGGAATTCTTTTGCTTTTTTTCCTGCCTTTCTATAACCATCAACAATGATTGTTGGATGAACGTCTTGTAAGACAAGTGTTTCAGCATGTTCTAGTAATGCACCAGCTAATACAACTGCAGATGTTGTTCCATCACCTACTTCATTATCAGTAGTTTTTGAAATTTCAACTAGCATTTTTGCTGCTGGATGTTGTACGTCAATTTCTTTTAGAATTGTAGCACCATCATTTGTAATTGTAACATCGCCTAAAGAGTCTACAAGCATTTTGTCCATTCCTTTGGGACCTAAACTGGTATGAACAATTTCGGCTATAATTTTAGCAGCTGCAATATTGTTTTTCTGGGCTTCTCTTCCTTTTACTTGACTTGCGTCATCTTTGAGAACTACAACGGGCATGTTGCCTTTTGGAGTTTGTGCTGCCATAGATCAAAACGTCAATTTTCAAAATATATAGCTAGCTTCTTGTTTTTCTAGAAGAAAGATCGCTGTTCTTAAATTAGGAAAATCGAGTTGAAAGTCATGGCTGATTCAAACAAAGAGTCGTATGATAAGATTTTTTCTAGCCTTGAAAAGCATCATGAATGGTTTGAGAACTCTATTCCACTAATTGCTAGTGAGAACATTCCTAGTCCAGCTGTCAGAGAAGCCGTAATGTCAGATTTTGGTAATAGATATGCTGAAGGCTGGCCAGGTGAGCGAGTCTATGCCGGATGTACCTACATCGATGAGGTTGAAATTCAATGTATGGAATTAGCACAAAAATTATTCAAAGCCGAATTTGCAGATGTAAGAAGTGTTTCCGGTGTTGTAGCAAATTTGGCAATTTATTCTGCTTATTCAAATCCAGGTGATGTTATGATTGCATCATCAATTCCTGCAGGAGGTCACATTTCACATGGTAAAAAAGAACATTCAGGAACTGCAGGATTAGTACATGGGTTAGATATTGAATTTTTTGCATTTGATCCTGTAGAAATGACATTAGATGTTGATAAAACAAAAGCTAAAGTTGAAGATTTGAAATCACAAGGAAAATTGCCAAAGATTGCAATGTTTGGTGGTTCAGTATTTTTATTTCCACATCCTGTAAAAGAATTAGCTGATTTCCTAAAAGGTCATGGTATGCACATCAATTATGATGCAGCACACGTTGCAGGATTAATTGCAGGTGGTAAGTTCCAAGACCCACTTAGAGAAGGAACAGATACAATGACAATGAGTACTCACAAAACTTTGTTTGGTCCGCAAGGAGGATTAGTCTTAGGATTTGAAAAACATGCAGAGCCAATCAAGAAAGCAATGTTCCCAGGATTAACAAGTAGTCATCACATTCATCACATGGGTGCTAAAGCAGTAGCATTTGCAGAAGCTTTAGAATTTGGAAAAGATTATGCAGAACAGACAATTAAAAATGCAAAAGCACTAGCATCAGAATTAAACAATATAGGATTCAAAGTGTTAGGTGAGAAAAGAGGCTATACGGAATCACACCAAACAGTTGTAAATGTTTTAGATTATGGTGATGGTGGAACAATTGAAGCTGATTTGGAAAAAGCAAACATCATTGTTAATCGTCAACTAATTCCTGGAGATTTGAAAGCAAATCGTCACTACATGCACCCAGGTGGAATTCGTTTAGGAACATCTGAGATTACTCGCCTAGGAATGAAAGAATCTGAAATGAAAGAGATTGCATCATTGATGAAACAAGTTATTGTTGATAAGAAAGATGCAGGAGAAATTGTATCACATGTTAAGGAATTCAAAACAGATTTCAAAAAGACACAATACTGTTTTGATAACAAACTTGGTGCCTACGAATACGTAAAATTACGCTAATTTACAAAATCAGTTAACAATTGTTGTGAACCATCACCTTTTCCAAAGAGTAGTTCAATTTCATCTGATAATGTCATGATTCTTCCTTTTAGATATGGATCTACATCGTATTTTGTGACTAGTTTCTTTGCTAATGGAAGATATTTTTCAATTGACGGTCTAGTAATTGTTTGTAATAATTTGTGACCGCATGTACATTTTTGAAGTAATGGCATTCGTCTATACTTTGCACCACATGCAGTACAACGGAATTTTTGTTTTGCATATGCACGAATGTTTCCCATAATATCAGGAATAAGATGTGTTTGTATTAGATATGAAACAATATCTCTTGTTTCAACAGCATTAATAATGTCTGCATTTCTAATTTGTAAGTCAAGCTTGTCAACCATTGATTCAAGTGTTGAATATGCGCTTCGTGATTTTGATGAAGTTAATGTTGTTGTAGTGTGTGTGAAAAAATGATCATAGAAAATATTTTCATCGCCAGTATCTTTTCTCATAGCTAAAGTTTCAATATTTTTGATGTCACCTGATTTGTCATGATTTAATGTCGATTCATAAAATTCGAGTGGGAATTTTTTTGCAACCTCAAAGTTGTGAGCCTGAGTTTGTGCCTCATGTGGCAGTACAATTGGTTGAATTAAGAGAGGTGCATCCATCAATCCTCCAATTTTATCAGACAAGAATTGTCTTGAAAAGTTCAATAATGCATCTAACAACAACATGACAGAATCGGCATCACCATCCGCGTCTCTTCTTTTAGCAGAATGCCAGATTGGACTAGCAAAGCAGACATGGGTTTTTGTATAACCAATTAGTCGTCCAGTAATACCAACAGAGGTATGTGGTGCAAGACCAATTACTAGATGGCCTAACAAGTCCTGTGTGTTTTTTAGATTGTAAAATGTTTGTTTACCAAAAAATTTCTGTAGTTCAAAATCAACATACTTTGAAACATTAACAAGATATTCAGCACTTTCTAAGGGAATAATCACATCCTGCATCTTCAACTCAATTAATTGTTCATCATTTGTGATTGGATTTCCATCTACGTCTTTTTCATATCCTAGTTTGATGATTTGTTCAATTGTTGTGCCTATCCAGGACAGTTTGAAGTGTGTTAAAGGTGAATTTGTGGCATCAAATCTGACAGTACCATCTTTGAAAACAGATAATCCAAATTTTTGTCTTATTAGTCCTTTTTCTAGAGGTTCAGGGATTTTTTCTTGGTTGATTAATTTATCAACACCTTTGAATGGTTGTTGTACCCGAATTCCAAGTTTTTCTTGTGCAGCAAGTAGATTTTGTCTTAATGGAAATTGTTTGTAAGAAAATCCATTTGCATCTCTTTTACATTTTTCACAGTGTGGTGTTTTTAATTCATCTTTACAAATTCTGCAGATATAAAATTTTGTTGTTTTATTACCACATTTTGAGCAAACAATTCCAATTGAAGGAATATTACAATGTGTACAACGACGATTATTCAAATTTGTGAAAAATGACTCTGATGCGGCGGATGCTTTTAGAATATCACGAGTGATTCCACCTTTTTCAGCAACTGGAAATAGTACATGAACAGGCGGTTTCATTAAACGAGGTGCAGCTTTTTCAGGTCTACCAATTCGAACGCCAATTGATTTCGAAAATTTATTTTTAATTGTAATTCCAGTGCTTTTTGTTAACAATTCTAAGACAGAATCTGAAGTACCAAAATCCAGAGTATTTCCAAAAATAAGATGGTTTAGGATTTGAACATCTATTCCAGAAATAATGATTTTATCATCTGTAATTTTGTGTGGAATTCCTAAATTTTCAAGAATTTGTTTTTTTGAAATTTCATAGTGAATTTCATTCTCTGATTTCAAAATTGGGTTTGTAATTTCTTCAAGTTCTTCTATTGTGATAAAATCCCAGTAATAGAGAAATTTTGGATGTAAAGGAATTTTCAATTCTTTTGAGAGTAGAATGGCATCAACAAATGTTGGAGTCTTTGTTAGAAATTCGAGTCTTTTGTCATGGTCAGAAAGTTTTGGTTTGAGATATTCAGTCCAAACTTCCTCTACCATTGGAGTTGGAATTAATTCTGCATTATTTTCCAAAAAGTCACCAAATGTTATTAGAATATCACCTAGATGGAGAATCTTTTCAATGTCATTTTTAATCTGAATTCCGTGTTCTGTATCTCGAATTTTGACTACATCCCCTCCTTTTAGTCTGACAATAGGCGTTTCAAGTGAGTCAACAAAGGCTACAGTTGCACCTTTACTTGGCTTGTCAAGTTTGATTTGTGTTCCTACTGCAATAGTATGATCTAAGATTTCAGCTATTACTGGATGTAGTCCTACGCTTGCAAAACCCGTATTACAAGCACGACCATATCTGAGTCGAAAACCTCCAATCTTATTTGGCATAGATAATACGGAACGCCCAGTAATGACTTCTCTCATACGTTTTTCAGATGCGTCATCACCAGATTCGCCTTTTTGAACAGCACCCTGAACATCGTTTAGCCATTCCCAACCTTCTAAATTATACTTCTCAATTCGTTTTAGGAGTTTTTTTGATCTTCCAATTAATCCATCATTTAGTACACGTAATGCACCACCTCTTACTCGGTCTGTCTTAATTCTCGTCATATTACGATGGTTGACGACTTCATCTGGGTCTGTTCCTTCTCCTTCAAGTTCAACAGGTAAATTTGAAATCACGGTTTTGATGTCATCATCAGATACATGAAACTGGAAACTTTGTTTTGCTTCACTTTCATAAATTCGAAGTTCTTCTACAAATCTCCCAGTCTCATCATCAAAACAATCAGCTTGATATTTTTCGAGTCCAACTGCTCGTCTCACATGGTCAGCGATTAACATTGTAACAGCAGATTCTGTTCCACCTGCAGATCTCATTGGCCCTGCAATCGATACAGAAAGATACTGAGAACCATCTTTATTATTTTTAATTTTGATTTCACTAATTCCTTGTAATGGAGCAATTGTCACACCTTCTGTTACAATAGCTAATCCAACTCTAACTGCATGATCTAATCTGTCCTCTAAACTTGCATCTGAAGATAGATACTTTCCTAATGCAATCTCCTTTGACATTATTAGGGCAGCATTTTCTTTTCCAGTTTTATCTAATAATTCACGAAGAGGTGTAGCTATGTCAATATCATGCATTTTAGCTACTCGTTCCGCCAAATCAAATGCGATTTTCGGCTCTATTATTCCAGAAGAGTCTAAAAGTGTCGATTTTGCGTCTGCTGCTGTCTCAAACTCCTTGTAGACCTGTTGTGATAATTCTTCGTAGTATTCAGAGTAATTTTGAGGAACTTTGATTTCTTTAAGATAATTTGCGGTAGTAGACATGTAGAAGGTTAGTTTTTGATGGCTTTGGCTATTTCGGTTAGTTTCTCCAAGTTCTTACTATCTTCTAAGAGAGTTCCAATCACTAAAGCATCTGCTCCTGCATCAGTCAATGATTTTGCGGTCTGGGCATCACGAATGCCTCCACCTACGATTAAGAATCCTTGGAAGACCTTTCTTACAGTTGCGACCATTTCTGGAGTTACGTTGGTTTTTGCCCCAGAACCTGCCTCTAAATAGACAAATCTCATGCCTAAGAATTGGGCTGCTAAGGAGTATGCAGCAGCGATTTTTGGCTTGTCAAATGGAATTCCTCTTACATTTCCTACAAACCAAGCTGATGTACCTTCTCCAATCACTAAATATGATGTTGGGAGTGGTTCTAAGCCAAATTTGAGGACGTTTGGAGCACCAAGAGCTTGTGCTTGTGTAATGTAGTATGGGTTCTCAGAGTTCATTAAGGAACTAAACAGTATAGCGTCTGCCTGAGGTACAACTCCAGTAATATTACCTGGAAATAGAATAATGGGAATGTTTACTGCGCTTTTGAGGTTTTTGACTACTTCAGCCATCTCCATCTGATCAGTTGCAGATGAACCGCCTACCAATATTGATGCTGCACCTATTTCCTCAACATTTTTGGCTAGTTTTATAGCAGAATCTATCTGAGATACCTCTGAATCGATTAATACGAATAGTAATGGTGATTTTTTACGCTCAGAAATGAGTAATTCTTCTACTTTTCCAGTCATGCTTCACGTTTAATGGTGACCCTTTAAGTTTTATTCAAGTATCGGTATACAGATTTGTATAGCTATGAGTGACCCTAAGAACTCTAATTTTTCTAATATTTTAAAGGAAATTATCAAAAAATCACTATTTACAGAGAGACAAATTGAAATTATTCTAAAATCAAAGAATCTTTCTGACATCGAATTTACTATGACTAAAGGTGCCTATTACAGGCAGGTTTCTCAATGTAGAGACAAGCTTTCAGGCTTGTATTATTCATTCATAGTTCTAGGCATCCTAGGCGTGGTTTTGCCTGATGATATTGATGTGATATCAGAACTCTCCGAACGAATGAGTGTGATAAAAGATGGTGATGTGTTCCCTGAGAAAGAACAAGAAATCATTAGTGTGATAGAACGTGTAGTCAGACAGACTACAGCAATGTGATTTTGTGACCAAGAGAAGTATTTTCATACGTTAGTGTGATGAGGTTTTGGTTACTCTAAGTGTGAAATAATATTGTCCAATCACGATAAATCACAAATTCCTCATGATATATCATGTTAGTTGAGATACCAGACCTTAATGTGATATTTGGACTTGTGTCGGCATTCATAGGTGGTTTGTTCACATTATTCGTATATTCTAGATTAAAGGCAGATTCAGCCTCTAATAACCAAATAAAGGCAGATTCAGAGCGTTTGGAGTTCTATGAAAGGCAGTTAATTGATCTTAAAATTAAATTAGACGCAATTGACTTGGAAAATCTTAGCTTTTCTCAAGAAATACCACAAGATATTGTAAAAAATGAGGAAAAGCCTGTACAAGTTGTAGAGAAACAGGTGCAGATTATGCCTGAACAGGTCCCAGTTTCGGCCACAGTAGAGAAAACACCTAACATGAGTAGTGGTGATATTGTAGAGGCGGTATTGAGACTAATCACAAACAAGTCACGCACATCTCGTGATATTCAAATCACACTAGGTAAGAGTAGAGAGCATATTTCAAGGACAATGAAGAAAATGTCTGATAATGGATTAGTGGAGAGAAACACCAATGCAAAGCCATACAGCTACTCAATTACTCAAAATGGGCTTTCCAAATTATCTGGATCAGGTTCAACACCACAAACTATAGCACCACAAGCCTCCTAATCGGCAATAATTAAGGTAAAATTGGTATTTTCAGGGTTTTTTGACTTTGTTGAATTGTGTTTGAAATGATAGTTTTTTGATGATTTTGCTCGTATTTTCTATTATAATTTATGAAGAAACAATAAACATAATTTATTAATACTAGTTTATTATAATATATGATATGAGTGAGGTTCAAGAGGAATTAGTGAAGATAACATCTGGCGGAACTATCTCCATACCTAAACAATTCAGGCAATATTTGGAGATGCAGAAGGGTGATTACCTCAAAATAGGCCTTGAAGGGGACCATTTAGTGCTTAGAAAAGTGCGTATTTCATAGAAATATGTTCTAAAATGGAATGTTTTTATAGATTTATGTCATATATAACCCATGGGTGACACAAATACTGAAAAATGGAAGACTGTTAAGTTACCAAAAGGACTTTCAGAACGTGTTGATGAGTTTGTAAAAAGTCAAGAGGCTTATCATCAAGGGTGGACGTCTAACTCACAAGTTGTTGCACACGCTATACGTCAGTTTTTAGAAAGTAAAGGATCTTTGAAAACCCCAGAGCATGAGCCTATTCACTAGAATTAGTTTTCTGAGAGTTTTGGGGTTGTGTTAGCGAGTTTTAGTGTATGATAAGCCCATTCTCTGCCCTTTTTGGCTCTTTCAACCTTGTTTTTAGAGGTAAACCTTGCTAAATATGTCGAAATTACACTAAGTTTGATTGGTTCGTTGAACTCATCTTCATATTTCTCCAATATCTCTGAAGAGGTGAATTTACCCGTTGGGTAATATTTGTCTACAATATGCCATATCTTACCTCCAACCGTCTCTACACCAGGATTGTTTGCAGGCTCTTCAATATTCATCAAGTCTAGTAAATCGAAAATTTTGAGGACTTTGTCACGATTGATATTTCCTTCCAAATTGAACTTGTATTTGGCCCCATCCTTATCTTCTAGATCTATTCTAATTCTTTTTCCTGCCATTCAGATCAATAAGGATCCGACCTTAACTCATCAACTGATCTTCTGAGATTTGTTAACTAACAGGTTTGTTAACATTGACTGCCTAGCCCACGCCTGAGTGTTTTTTTGTTATTAACAAAACTAATCTTTACACCCCTCATAATTGAGGTAATTTCACGCCTAGACTGGAAATTAAGGGGTGTTTTTTGGATATTAACAGTGTTAACAACCATCTTCACGCCTAGACTGGAAATTAAGGGGTAAAATGACCTTCTTTTCATTATCCTTAACACATCCTTAACACATGTTAACCATCCCCCCAGAACTATCCCAAGGCCTTTAGTTCTTTCTTAAATTTCCTTACATTTTCATTTTTTATTTTTATTTTATCCCACACACCTATCTTTCCAGTGTTTCCTTTTCTATTTTTTTTAAAATGAGAATTCATATTCATATTATTTTTATTTTATTTTCTTATACAATCTAATTTATCATTAGAAATGAAGGTGTCTGGGAGCGATCCTATCGATCTGAGAAGAGTCAACAAGAACGATCAGTCTTGTGAAGTTTTTCAAAAAGATCAGTTGAACTGTTGTTTTGAAATAGTAAAGGATCTCAACATGAGTACTACCACAATCGATCCAATTGACCGTCTTTTAGATGCAGCTCAGAATGGCAAGACCCTAATCAAGAACAGAGACGTACTTCACTTTACATTCATGCCTAACCAAATCCTTCACAGGGATCCTGAACAGGAAAAAATTACACAATCTTTACTCCCAATTCTTATGGAATCACGACCATCAAACTTACTGGTGTATGGCAAGCCTGGAACAGGCAAAACTCTAGTAATCAAAAAAGTACTCTCAAAAATCCAAAAAAGGGTTGAAGAGGGATCATTTCCAATTAAACTAGCATACACAAACGCAAAACAAGAGACAACCCTATACGGATTATTAGTCTCCTTTGGAAGGCAATTAGGCCTAGGTAGCCAGAAAACCAACGATGAGAAGATGTGGCTTCCGAGCACAGGACTCTCAATAAGTGAAGTTTTCAATAGAATTCTCTACGTAATAGAAAAAAACGAGACAAACGCAGTATTCGTTATTGATGAAATTGATTACTTAGCAGAACTAATCCAAAAAACAGGCAAAGACGTCTTATACCAAATTACCAGAGCAAACGAGCGATTAACCACCGGCTCACTAACACTAATTGGTGTATCAAATGACCTCACCTTCAAAGAAAGACTGGACCCACGAGTTATCAGTAGTTTAAGTGAAGAAGAAGTTGTCTTTACAAATTACAATTTACCACAAATCAGAGAGATATTGGATGCCCGAATCGAAGTAGCTTTTGAAGAAGATATAGTTACAGATGCAGCCTTGAATCTTTGTTCTGCCATGGCAGGAAGAGAATCAGGAGATGCAAGACGTGCACTTGATCTTTTGCGAGTAGCAGCAGAGATAGCAGAAAGAAGCCAAATGCCAACTGTCACAGAAGAGCATATCAGAATGGCAGCCGAAAAAATTGAAGAAAACAAAGAGGTCATAGCACTTCGCTCATACCCACTACATGAAAAATTACTAATCTTAGCAATTATGAAATCATCAGAGATATCAACAGGCGAGGTATATTCAACCTACAAAAATCTCTGTAAAGACATACGCCAAAAAGAGCTCACTCAGAGAAGAGTTACCCAAATGCTTAGTGAGATAGAAATGTCAGGTATTATTGCTGGCAGAATTGTCCACCAAGGCACACATGGAAACACAAAGAAATTCAGAATTACAGTCTCACAAGATATGGTAAAAACTACCTTCAAAGACGAAATGCTGCTAGAAGATATTCTCTAACTAAGTTGTTGTGGTTCTGCGTGTTTTGGTTCAATAAAATCTGATTCTTGAACACGAAAGTCCTTTTGGAAAACCTTCATTGTTTGCAGGTTCACTATAATGGCCATTCCTGGAGTAGGTGTAATCCCAACACTTTCCTGAAAATCAGTCTGTCTTTGCCATGCACCTGAATTAATTATCAATACCCCTTTGTACATGTCAAGACCCACAAAATGAACATGTCCAGAATGGAAAATATCTGGAACATCGTCAATTACCATCATATCCTCTGTTTCTGGGGCGATTGGGGTTCTACTTCCATAAATTGGGCTCATATGTCTGGCCTTTAGAAAATGTCTCATCACAGCAGCTGGTTTATCATAACTAACTCCAGGTGTGGTTCTAACCACATCATCAATAGATTGACCATGATACATCAAAACCTTGACTCCATTTAGTGAGACCATTGATGGATTTCCTAACATGAAGAAATTCTCCCTATCCCATAATTCTGAATTGTACATCTTTGGAATTGCTGGCTGTGGAAGAGCCTTTCTTCCCGCATCATGGTTTCCAGATATGAGGAAAACCTTGATGTGTTTTGGAATTTTATCTAAGACCTCAAACGTCTTTTGTAATTGACCTTCGGTTGTTGTTTGATTTAGTATCTTTTCTTGACCTGGGAACACACCAACTCCATCAATCAAATCTCCTCCAACAACAACGAATCTGATCTTTCTAGCTATTGGATCTGCACTTGAAATCCAGTTGATAAATTCTGATAATTCCTCTTCCATGAAGAACTTACTTCCAACGTGTAAATCTGATAGAAATACGGCATAAGTCTCAGTTTTTGAGCGATTTGAAGTATGTTCTGGTATATCTGGAAGGAAGATCTCTTTTGCAAAAAATCCTCCATTTTTAGCAGGTACTATTCTTAACATTGCAAACTGGTCCATCAACAAAGTATCTGCTACATCTTTCAAATCACCTTCAAAAACTACTATCTCCATCGAGCCAGTAGAATCCTCGAGAGTTATTTTTGTGATTTTTCTGTCGGATTTTCTATCTGAAACCAACCCCCACACAAACAACTCATCATCAGTTTTGGTAATTGATTTCACAGATGCTATTTCTCTGACCTTTTTTGATTCTGGTCTATCTGACATTATCTGTTTTAATTTGTTAAATCTACTAGCAAACAATTTACCATATCCCTCAACACCTTCTGCAGAGGTTATTTTGTCAGTAGGATCCGATAAAATCTCAAATTCCACCTGATGTTCCTCGTCATCCTTTATTCCTAGATAAATCTCAAAATCTTCTTCATTAATCAAGAATTGTTTCTGTTTTGTCTTTTCTTTAACTACATCTTTGATAATTTGTGACAATTCACTTACATTGATTTTATGTAAAATTTCTAATGCATCAGGATGGATCTGGAATCCTTTATTCAGAGCATAAGAGACGGCTGAGGAAATTTCTTCATCCATTCCAAATAGTGATTAGAGTTTTAATTAAATCTGTTTTACGACAAAACCTCAAATATAGATCGATTAAACGTGCACCATGCTAACCATGAAAAGAATAATCCTGTTTTTCATATTTACAGCAATTTTTACAATCGTGTATGGTACCTCTGCTGTAACAAGTGAACCAACAGAAGAAGAGATTCAAGAAATTATGGATTTCTTTGATGAAATTGTTGGTACTATAGATGGAATTGGTATCTTCGTACATAATACTACAATAGCATTACCAATGTTTATTCCAGGCTTTGGGGTTGCATGGGGGTTATTTTCTGCTTATTCAACAGGATTTGCATTTTCAGCAATCGCAGCTGCAAATACTGATGTTGCACAACTAAACCCTTTAGCCATTCTTTTGACACCGTTTGGACTAATGGAGATGGCTGCTTATTCCATTGCTATGTCACGTAGTACTTTACTTGCAAAAAATGTCTTTCAAAAGAATTGGGAACTAATCAAAAATGAAAAACTCATTTTATCTATTGAAATTGGTATTGTTATTGCATTATTGCTGATTGGTGGTATAGTTGAGATGTGGATGATAGAAACTGCTCAAGGCATGGAAGGATAGCATAAAATACTCACCAAATCGACCAATGACATGTCAAGTACAAAATGTGTAACATGTGGAATTGGATTCTTTTCCCCAGATGGAAAAGACAAATGTTCCAAATGTAGATCAAGTGAACCTCAGATGTCTGAGGGTCATGATGGATGTGGCTGTGGACATAGTCACAACTAAATTTTCTTTTTATCTAAATCACGTAACATTTTTACTCACAACGAATTTCATAAAATTCAACTTTGATACAAGATAAGGTTATAGTAATTACTGGTGGTTCTAGCGGAATTGGCTATTCAACTGCAAAAGCTCTTGCTAAAAAAGGAGCAAAAATAGTTGCTGGAGCAAGAAGATTAGATAGATTAGAAACTTTGAAAAAAGAAATTACCGATGATGGTGGTGAAATTATTATCTGTGAAACAGACGTTACCAAAAAATCTGATTGTGATAATTTAGTTAAACAAGCAATTGACAAGTATGGAACCGTAGATGTTTTGATAAATAATGCTGGTTTGATGCCTCTTAGTTTTGTAAAATCTCTAAAAATAGATGAATGGGATAGAATGATAGATGTAAACATCAAAGGCGTACTCTATTGTACCGCAGCAGTAGTTCCTACAATGGTTGAAAAGAAATCTGGTCACATTGTAAATATTTCATCAGTCGCAGGAAGAGTTGTTTTCCCTGCTGGAAGCGTATATTGTGCTACAAAATTTGCTGTAGCTGCATTTACAGAAGGGTTAAGACAAGAACTTTCTGTACGAAAAAACATTCGAATTACTAGTATTGAACCCGGAGTTGTACAAACTGAATTAACCAATACAATTACTGAAAAAGCTTTAGAAGCATTCGTAGAAAAACATAAAGAAATGGAAGGACTAAAGGCTGAAGATATTTCAAACGCAATTATTTTTGCACTAGAAGCTCCAAATCACATGAATGTAAATGAAATTCTAATAAGACCAACTACTCAAGAAGTATAATTATTCAGATTTAGTTTCTTTTTCTCTATTCATATGTCCTAAAAGTGCCTTGATTTCTTTACCCATATTATTAGGATCTTTTCCTAAATCTAATTTTTCAGTTATAGTATCTTTCAACTGCAAATTTTCCAATTCAATTCGTCTTTTTTCTACACAGTGTAGATGATCACTGTCAGTTGCAGAAATTTTCTTACAGATAGAACAAGTTTTCATATTGTTATTTACTCACACCATGATTTATTTCTTACATCCTTCAATTTTTCTATAATTTTAAACCAACTATGAGACTCTCAAAATTTTCTAATGTTGGATTTTTTTTATATATCCTGATTAGATCAATGATTTTCTTTTTTGTTGGAATTTTGATCTTTTTTTGAATAATTTTTGCTAATCCTGTACCTATCAAAATTCCCTGTGTAGCACCTGTAACATTAGAAGGTTTTCTATTTTCACTAGAACTCTCAAAATCTATCATTGTGTTTCCTTTTTTATTAACTATCACATGCTTGTCTATTGTACTTAATTCACCATGATCCAGTCCTGCATCATCTAAGAGAAAACATTCTCTTAATACATTTTTTACAACGCTACGAATTTCTTTAGCTTTTGTTTCTGTTTTTTTTACCCAATCAATAATTTTCTCTCCATCAATGTACTCCATTATCAAAAAGTTTTTTGAATTTTTGATAAACTTCGGACCAATTTCCAATTTATTTGCAGTTTTAAGTAATTTAGCTTCGTTTGTCATATTTTTTCTAGGCGAATCAGTTCGTCTAATTTTTAACGCTACTACCCTGCTTCGTTTTTTTGCAAGAACAACCATTCCCACGTATCCCTTTCCAAGTATGTGACATTTTTCAATTTGTAATGGTCCTGTAAATGAAATGTGTGTAATTCCCAACTTTCTTAATTCTACCATTCGTTTTGTTATTTCAGATTCTGTTACTTGAGGGAAAGTAAGAATTTTCTTGTAAGGATCTTTTTTGAAAACACTAATTGTCTGAAAATGCTGTGTCATCGGTAGTTATTAGATTTGAAATACTCTTTTTAACAGATATGTTTTGTTTTCCTTCTCCACTCGTAATTTTAAAACCACTTCTGAAATCTCCTCTTAGACCTTTTGGAATTCCTGACTCCCCAATATGATTTTTTATTAGATCATTAAGGTATGTTTTAGCATTTTCATACCTTCGAGTTTGTAATGATTGCAACTTCCCTTCCTTATCAGTCCACATCAATTTAGATTTTTTAGAATTAGTTTGAATGAATTTGGATGAAAAATCACCAGAAAATACATCTGGCCCTGTTCTGATTTCATTTTTTGAAATAGTTAATGATTCTAACAAGAACAATAAACTAGCTTTAGTTTCATTGTATGCAATGGCATCATTTCTAAGAACATTAAATCCTTCATTGGTCATCTGAGATTCAATTGAGTTAGATGCACGCTTAATTTGTCCATAAATTATATCATCGCTTCTTTTTTTGTATGTAAAATTTACAATTAACAAGTTTTTTGCAATTTCTCCAGGAGTCTTCCTTATTGATTTTTCTTTAAAGTATGAAATTGAATTTTTCTTTAAGAAATTTCTAGCAATTAAAATGAAATTTGTAACATTTTGAATTGATATTGCAGCACCCAGATTTCTATTCCTGTCTATTGGATCAATTATTACTATTGGAGATTCAAATTTTCTTGGAGACTCCCCAATCATCTCATTATTTTGTAATTTTACAATCTTCTTTAAGACATTTTCAAAACTACCCAAATAATAAACTAAAACTTCACAAACATACCCACTAAATCCTTGTTTTGCAATTTCTGCACCATACATTCCATTAATTTTCAAAAAACATTTTAGAACTCTGATATCATCCTTCATTAAACCAGTTAATTTTTCACTCATAAATTCTGTATGAAATGTTGATCTATCAGCTGCACTTTTCCATTCTCCTTTTTTAATATCATAACATGGTACGACATTTACTCCAACACCATTAATGTCTGCTTCAACAAATGGATGTTCTGAATATCTTACATATGGTTTGAATTTCTTCAGTGAATCAAACCCAATTTTTTTACCAATTGTTTCAAATTTTTTTTCAGTTGTTGTTTTTTTGAATTTAACAAAAATGTCAATATCAATTTTTTCTGGGGTCCATGTTTCTTTTGCATATGAACCTCCAAAATGTACTGATACAACAGATTTTTGTTTTTCAGCTTCTCTATTTACTAAACTAAAAACCTGATTTGCAATTTTATCCACTTTTTTTCTTAGTACATTGTTTGGAATTGCCATTTGTTTTGATTTCTTTATAATATCACTTTTCATTTTGCATTAACCTCCAGTAAATCTGAATATTCTGGTCCCTTTGGACTTAAAACACTTCTTTTTACTTTAATTTTAGATATAGTCTGTACACCAAATTCAACAGTCTCATATTCTTTCATTATACTTGAAATGTCATTAATCTTCTTTTTTACTCTAAAAACTGTCAAGTGAGGTTTAAATTTTTTCTCCTTTTCAAAACCTAATACTGTTAATTTAATTCCTACTTCGTTTGCTATGGAGATTAGTTTCTCTGCGCCATTTTTATCAACTCCAATCCAAATTACTCGTGGATTTTTCAAGTTTGGGAAAACTCCTACACCTTTCAACGATATATTGAAAGAAGAAAATGATATTTTCTCCATGACATCTTTCACTTTCTCATACTTGATTTGATCAATTTCTCCTAAGAATTCTAAAGTAAAATGGATCTGATCAATTTTTGTAGGTTTTGCATCAATCCCGACATTTTTTTGAAATGTCTGGATCTTCTTTAGAATTTCTTCTTTAGAAATTTCAATCGCTACAAAGACTCTCATGAAAAATAAAACATTAGTAATTATTTATCGCTACCTTCATAGACTAGTCTCCCAAAAATAATCTGTTGTCAAAACTGGTTGTATGTTTAACTGGAATGCCAGGAGCTGGAAAGTCTACAATTGTTTCAAAACTAAAAGAACAAGGATATGAAACCTTTAGTCTTGGTGATGGTGTTAGATCTGAAGCTAAAAGACAAAATTTAGAACCTACTGGAGAAAATTTAGGAAAATTGATGTTAGAACTACGTCAAAAAAATGGACCTGGTGCCATTGCTGAATTAATTAAAGAATCAATACAAAACTCAACTCATGAAATTATAATTATTGATGGTATTCGTTCCATACATGAAATCAATGTTCTAAAAGAAACTGGAAATGTAAAACTTTTGGCAGTAAATGCATCCCCTGATACAAGATTCATATTTTTAAGTGGGCGTAAACGATCTGATGATCCACTAACAAGAGAAAAGTTTGAAGAACGTGATAATCGTGAAATTGGTGTTGGGTTACAAGAAATAATTCAACTTGCTGATCAATCTATTGAAAATAATGATGTAACAATTGATCAAATGGTAGACTCAGCAATCAAAATTTTTCAAAACTGGACAGAAAATTGAACCAAAAGACCACAATTCAAATTTTCTGTGAAATTAATCCTTCTGAAGACTCTGAAAAAGTAAAACTAGCAGTAAGTAACATTTTTCCTGATATAGAATTAGAAATATCTGATACAGACATTACTGGAAAAACAAATAATCTTGCAATTTTATCTCAAATTTTAAAATCAATTCGTGAAAAAAATGTAAAAAAAACATACCAGCGTATACTCAAAAACAATAATGATGGTGATTCCACCTGGTTTTATCTCAATAAACAGGCTGCATTTGTAAACACTGTAGCTTTGTGCAGTGAGGCAAATGAATCATCTTTAGGTCCAATCAAGGTAATTTTACGCTCAAATGATATTGAACAAGTAATTGATTCTATAACGAATTAGTCAACTAATTATTTCTAGCCATTTTGAGAGCTTTTTTTTAGCTCAGTTATGAAAAATCGATTTTTACAGGATTATCCATGAAGATACAGTTAGCAATAATTGGTGCTGTTTTAGTAGCTGGAGGAATCTTTTTCTTGCCTGAAACAATGAGTCAGTTTCCTGCTGGTCATATGCTTCTTGATGCAATAATTGAAGATGCTACAAACATTAAGCAATACAACGAACAGACAAGCCAAGTAGGTGAAACATTGTATGATGTGGGATTAATTGCTGGAGATACAGTAACTGATGTTGCAAGTCAAGTCGAAAACACCCTTGATGATACAGAGATTCCTGAAATTGATTTCTTAAAATTTGAAGATTAATCTAAATCTCAATTTCAAGTAGATCTTTTGCAGCAATAGCTGATTTATGAACCTGTTTTGCCTCATTTAACAAAACTGATTCATCATTATATCTTGCAGAAAAATGTGTTAAAATAAGATTTTTGACATTAGCTTTTCTTGCCAACTCCGCTGCCTCTTTTGCAGTTGAATGATTTGTTTCAATCGCTCTATTCTTTAGATCAAACGAGAATGTACAATCAAAACTCAAATAATCGCTATTTTTGAAAAACTCTTCTAATTTTTCTGTAGGACGTGTATCTCCTGAAATTCCAATCTTCTTACCGGCTCTTTTCTCTCCTGTAACTTGTGATGAATCAATCTTCTTACCATCTATTTCTATGGAATTTCCATTTTGCAACTCTTGCCATAACTTTCCTTCAGGAACTCCTAATTCTTTTGCTTTATCTGGATAAAAAACTCCAGATTTTTCGTTTTCTTCAAAACAATAGGAAAATGCAGGAATTCCGTGTTGTGCTTCACAACATCTTACTTGATAATTCTTTTCGTTTACTACATTACCTTCTTCTACAATTGTAATGAAAACTGGAAATGGTAATCCAAAATTTAATACCTTAATGTTTGCTGTAATGAACTCTTCAATTCCAGCAGGACCATAAATCTCTAAACTCTCAGTCCTTTTTTGTAATGACATTGTTTGAAGAAGACCTAAAATTCCTAAACAATGATCTCCATGAAGATGAGTTACAAATATTTTCATTTTTTTATTCCAAGGCAGACCCGCCTTCAGATATGCAACTTGAGCTCCTTCTCCTGCATCAAACATCAAAACTTCGTTTTCGCGTACAAGGCAAATGCATGTTAAAGAGCGCTCAACTGTTGGTGCTGCAGCTGATGTTCCAAGATAAACTAATTTCATAATATTATTTTCATTTTAATGCATCAGAAATAACTTTTGACACGTCTACCTTTGCAGAATCTCCTGGTATTGTATTTGTGCTGATTATTTGAGACACTCCTGCATTTTTGATCTTTTTTGCAGCATTATTTACTAATAATGCATGAGTGCATGCAACAAAAACGCGTTTACATTTCTGTCTCTTCAAAAACTGAGTTGCCTTAATGATACTCCCTCCAGTACTTATCATATCATCAACTATGATTAGATCTCTATTTTTTACCACAACTTTTTCAGAAATAATATTCACCTTTCCAGTTTTCCTATCTCTGTGTTTTTTTAATGCAATAGAACCAGTTTTTAAAAGACTTGCAAATTCTTTCGCTCTTTCCTGACCACCTAAATCAGGAGAAACAACAAGCGGATCTTTCATTTTCATTTTCTTGAAATGTTTGACTAATCCTTCCATTGCAGAAACATTTTCTGATGAAATCTTTAGCTCTTTTAATGCCAATTTACTGTGAATATCTACTGTTAGTACTTTTTTTACACCAGATGCTTTGAGTAATTTTCCAACTACACCAATAGTAATTATTTCTCCATCAAGAAATTCTCTGTCTTGTCTTGCATATCCCATGTATGGAATTACAGTATAGATTTTTGAAGAAAATTTTTGAACTTTTGAAACAATACTCAATAATTCTAAAAGATTTGTATCAACTGGTGGATAAGTTGATTGAACCACAACCACTATACTTTTTTTTGGAATGTGATTAATTGTTATTTTACTTTCTCCATCTGGGAATACTTTTCTCTCAGTTTTTACATATGGGGCTTTTAATCTTCTAGCGATCCTTTTTGCTAAATCTGATGATGCATCTCCCCCAATCACTGTGAACTTTACCATTAAATCAACGAATCAAAACGGATTCTTAAGTTTTCGTAAGATTGTTTTCTAGTCTAATCTCTTTTCTCTTGGCAAGATAGCTAACAACAGCAACTATCACTACTCCAATAATTTCAACTCCAAGCCAGTCCAATCCAGCAAATTCTATTCTATCTAAAATGAATGGTGAGAATAGCGGGAAAGTTGTACTTGAATTAAATCCAACATCTGCAAGAAATATGTCAAATGCAATATGTGATAGTACGGCTCCAAATGCTACTGCAGCAATTCTTAGATCCTTTCCTCGAAGAACTATAAAAAAAACTATAGCCACTATAATTGCAAGTACAACTGAATGACTCATTCTTGAAACTAATTCTATATCTAAGAATTGAAGTAAATGATCTGCATCTAACAAAATTGCAAAACTTCCTCCAAGTATGATATATCGTATACTCAAAGTTCCTAGTCCAATTACTGCTCCCCAAAAAATGTGCCCAATAACATGTTCAACAGTAATACCACTAACTTCCAGTGGGTTTCCAATCACAAACGTATGCTCACTAGATGGGAATAACCCTCCAATAATCGAAAATCCAAATGAAATTCCGGCAAAAATTATTGAATTTTGTAAAATGAATTTAATGTGATCCTTCATTATTAAAAAGAAATTTCTGAATAAATTAATGATTACTATTCATCTGCAGATTCACCACGACCCAAATCACCCATGCCGTATTCATCCATCACTTCATCACGCTTTGAATCAAGTTGGTTAATCTCTTGTTCTTCACGTTTTTCATCACCTTGGTAAACAGTTCGAATTGGCCATGGAATTCTAATATCATATTTCTTAAATTCTTCATACATTATTAGACGCATATCGCTTTTTGTCTTGAATTGTGCACCATAATCTCTAACGTAAACCCACATTGAAAAATCCAAAGATGAATCATTGAATTTATCAAATCTTACGACAGGTTGTGTAACATCTACATGAATATCCTTGTCACATCCACAACTTGGATTGTTTTCTTCAATGTATGGACATCTATTTTGTCTAACGAGATGTCTTCCTCTTGCATCTTTAGCTTCTATCATTGCACGTTTACCAACTTTAACTAGAATTGATGTAACTTGTCTTGGATTGTTCAAATATGAAACACCAACGTTTACCACTGCAGGAACAAGTTTGATTTCTTTTGTATAGTTGATAATTTCTGCACTAACTAGCTGTCGTGTAGGGATTATTGCAACTGATTCATTCAAACCATGACGGATGTATGTCACTCTTGGTGTAATTTTGTGTACATATCCATTGTATCCACTTTGTAATTGTATTCTATCTCCTTCTTTGACAACCTTATCTTTTCTGATAAGAATATATGAAAAGTAATTTTCTAATGTCTCTTTTAGTGCTAATCCTACCCCAAATGCAAGTCCACCTGTTGCAGTTGCCAAAACTATCAAATCTACTTCCCACCATGATACAACTCCAACTAGCACTCCAACAAAAATTAAAATTGGTAAAACTTGTTTTGCAGATTTTGGTACACCTTCTTTTTGTTTACGTGAGTATCCAGGTGGTTTATTTCCAGAGATTATTGATTCATAACCTGTATTCCTTTTCTGTTCTCTCCAAATATCTATAGGATAAATCTCCTCAGGTAATACGCCTGGAAATAATTTCCTTCCAGATATATTATTTCCAGTTATACAAGATTCAAAGTATAATTCATATTTTTTACGTTCAGATTTTTTCCACTTTTCATATGACTCCTTGACATTTTTTTCATAACTTCCAATCGGAGCTCCTCTTGATGTGCGAAAATTTTCCAAGTATTGAATGCCTTCTTCAGTTTGTAAGTAACCATTGAATTCTTCTTCTGTTAGATCATCTGGTTTTTGTTTTGGTGGAATCCACTTGTATAATTTATGAAATAAATCACCTTCATCATCCGGAAATCCTCTCATTTCTCGCCAAGCTTCAAAATCTTCACGCTCAAGACGTGAACTATCACGTTTTGTTAATGCTATTGGTACTAATTGTGAAATTGTATATCCTATCACCAAAATATTTAATGTGTTTAGCATCTTTGCAAAAACTTCACTAGGTGCTAATTCTCCTTCTATTTGCAAAACTGCAGATTCTTCATCAAATAATTCAAAAACTTGAATGTACATGTTTACAGATGAAATTAAAGCAATTGCCAAAAACGGTAAGATTATTTTTCTTGCAAATCTTGCAACGTGTGGTTTTGTGTGGTTAAATTTTTGTGTTTTAATCCAAAACGAAAATTTTCTATAAACTACACTAATTATGATAATTCCAATTATTAATCCAATTACAGCTAATTGCAAAGATACCGATGATGCGATCAATTGTGAAACTGTATCAAACTGACCAACTGAAATTTCACTAATTTCTTCTGCCATCTCTATATTTTTTGAGAATCCTAAACTTAAGTTAGTAGATTTGTCGTCAAGTTTTTAAAAAACTGTCAAATTTTTTTAAAATCGCCTTTCTAGGCACAATTTCTCTGTATGACGCAGATCCTAAAATTTAACAGAGGATTTACCTTAACTTTGTAATGGCACAGACTAATCAACAGGAATCTGCTTGGACGGTGGATTCTTCACCATCACTCCAATCAGTTACTCTTGCAAATCTAAGAAAAATTACACAAATTGAAAATTTCTCAGAAGAGCAAATTTTTGAGATGGAGGTAGTTGGAAATGTTCTTCCTTTCAAAGCAAACAACTACGTAATTGAGCAATTAATTGATTGGGATAATGTACCTGGAGATTCAATGTTCAATCTAACATTCCCACAAAAACACATGCTAAAAACAGAACATTATGACATGATGGCCTCTGTTTTGAAAAATGATCCTGATAGAAAACAAATCCAAGAAATGGCAAATAAAATTAGACTGGAATTGAATCCACATCCTGCAGGACAAATGGAACTAAATGTCCCAATGCTAAAAGATGGGACTAAACTTTATGGAATGCAACACAAATACAAAGAAACTACTCTCTTTTTCCCTAGTCAAGGACAAACCTGTCATGCATATTGTAGCTTCTGTTTTAGATGGCCACAATTTGTTGGTATGGATGAAATGAAATTTGCTATGAAAGAAGGCGATGATTTGGCACAATATGTAAGAGAACATCCAGAAATTTCTGATATTTTGTTTACTGGAGGAGATCCAATGATTATGAAAGCAAGTTTGTTTGCCACATATATTGATAAAATATTAGATGCTAACTTACCAAATCTTAAAACAATTAGAATTGGAACAAAGGCTCTATCTTACTGGCCATACAAATTCACTTCTGACAGTGATTCTGAAGAAACACTTGAAACATTTAGACGAATAAAATCAAAAGGAATCCATGTGGCACTTATGGGTCACTTTAACCATTTAGCAGAACTAAAAACTGATTCAGTCAAACTTGCAATTGAAAAGGTTCGTGAAACTGGTGTACAAATTAGAACTCAATCTCCACTTCTAACTAACATTAATGATGATGCAGACATGTGGGCTCAGATGTGGCAAAAACAAGTTGAACTTGGTTGTATTCCATACTACATGTTTGTTGTACGAGATACTGGTGCACAACATTACTTTGGTGTATCTCTAGTAAAAGCACATGAAATTTTCCAACAAGCAATTCAAAAAGTAAGTGGTTTGGCAAGAACAGTTAGAGGTCCAAGCATGTCGGCCACCCCTGGAAAGGTTCAGGTTGATGGTGTTGCTGAAATTAATGGAACTAAAGTTATTGTATTGAGAATGCTCCAGGGAAGAAATCCAGAGTGGGTAAATCGTCCATTCTTTGCAAAATATGATGAAAATGCAATCTGGCTTGACGATCTAAAACCGGCATTTGAAGACAAGTTCTTTTTTGAAGATGAATTAAAGCAAATTAAAGAACAAAAAATGAAAAACATGAATAGTTAAAATATGGATTTTATTGGTGATATGATATGAGAAAAGAATTTGTTGTTATGAGAATTGATGCAGCACCGGATGGTTCTCCATACGTTCTAGTTACTCTATCTCTAGCAAAAGACATGGCAGAGGGAAATCAACCTCCAAATCCATCTACAACAAATGTAATGGGATTTTCCAATATGGATGACATGATGAAAAATCTTAACAAAATGATAGCAGGTGGTGGAATGCCAGGTATGATGGGCGGTGCAGCACCAGGAACAACTTCTATCAAACTAGAGATGCATGAATACAAACAACTTGCATTATCTGTAGGAGATAAAGTAAGTCTGGATATCTCAAAGGTAGAATCTCTAGGCGTATAGATCTCTTTAAAAATCTAAAATTTCTATTATCTTCATGGGCGATAAATCCGACGAAATGGTTCAAAATTTAAAAATGGAATTAGATATTTACAAAGAAAAAATAAGATCCCTTTTCTCGAAATCAAAAAAGTAGAATATGAGTGCCAGTGAGTTTCTACGAAAAGAACATCAAGAAATAATGCGTCTTGAAAAAGTAATTACAAAATCATACAAAGCACTATACGATGGCGTAGACATTCCCTTTTCTGATATTGACAAGATTAATTTTCTAATTGCAGAATTTTTAGACTCTGTGCATTTTACAAGAGAAGAAGGATCATATTTTCCATGTGTTGCATCATATGATCATCTGAATAAAGAAATCCGTGCTTTATTAATTGAACATGAATTTAGTAGAAACATTGCGAAACAAATTTCAAAAAATCTTAAACTTTGGAAAAAAGGACAAGACAAACGAGAACCAGTTGCCAGATTCCTTAGAACATATTCCATATTCCTAATAGATCATATGCAAAAAGAAGAGCAGTTTTTTGAAAAAGCCGAAAAAGAGATTTTATCAAGAGAAGAGGAGCAGGAAATGTTTGAACAGTTCCAATCAATCTCTGCGATCACAGAAAAAGTAACCTCTCTTTTAGAAGATATCAATTATCTGGAATCTCAAGACTGGGCAAAATAACATTCTTAAACGGTAATTTCTCTGTCATTAACAATGGCCTTTTGTTTATGGATGACTGGATTACCTTGTTCAGGTAAAACTACCATAGTAAGAAAACTTGCTGAAACCATACCAAATCTAGCCATCTTAGACGGAGATGAACTAAGAGAATGGTTCTCACCAAAGGACTTTTCAAAAGAAGCAAGAGATGAGCACAACAGAAGAGTTGCTCACTTGTCAAAACTACTCCTAAAGCACAATGTTCCAATGGGCGTTTCACTAATTAGTCCATACAAGGAAAACCGTGCAAATGCAAAAGAGATCATCGGTGATGATACAAAATTCTTTGAAGTTTATGTCAATGCATCACTAGCACAATGTGAAGAGCGTGATGTCAAAGGAATGTATGCCAAAGCCCGCTCAGGAGAGATTAAGGGATTTACCGGAATCGACGACCCATATGAGGCACCAGATAACGCAGATTTAGTCCTAGATACTGAAAACAAATCACTTGATGAGAGTGCTGCTGAAGTACTAGAATTTTTGAAATCTAAGAATCTAATCTAGAAATAGCATCTAATGCATCTTGATGAATTAATCCATTAGTTACCAATATCCCATTTTCATGATGCACCGCATCTGTGTTGTATGAAAACTCCTTGCCTGAAATATCGGTCATTTTGCCTCCAGCTTCAGAAATTATACAATTTGAGGCACAGGTATCCCATTGTTTCATCTTA
>Ga0208949_1000231_pt1 | contig 24916 bp, 22 predicted proteins | sample AOAMet1_03_M0_10_2_FD_188231 | JGI IMG/M metagenome (GOLD analysis project Ga0208949, IMG submission 188231) | Ammonia-oxidizing marine microbial communities from Monterey Bay, California, USA - CAN11_03_M0_10 (SPAdes) | ecosystem: Environmental > Aquatic > Marine > Intertidal zone | place...
TGACAACGGAAGCGACGACGACGGAAGCGACGACGACGGAAGCGACGACGACGGCAGCGACGACGACGACGACAACAGCGACGACGACGGCAGCGATGATGACGGAAGCGACGACGACGGAAGCGATGACGCAGACACATACGACGGTCCGTCGGAAGCGATCACAATCGGAAATGGTGCCAACGGGTCGGTTTCAACCATTGAAAGCAACAGCAAAGCAAACGTTAGAATCTACCCGAACCCGGCGCAGGAATTGCTCCAAATCGAAGGGATAGAGGGTCGAACACAGCTTCGTCTGGTTGACATCAGTGGTAGAACAATCTGGGATGCACAAACCGCTCAAAACACCTTGAGTTTGAACGTGTCGCAATTCAAACCTGGCAACTACATCCTGCTCATTCAGCAAGACGCCATGGAGCCTGAGCGTGCTTCATTGATCATTCAATAAAACTTGGCCCGGGCGCTCCTCGCAGCCTCTAGGCCTCGCGGCAACTAGCGGATTACGCGCATGTTCATGATCACATCCTCTACAGGACGGTCTCCACGAGCTGTCTTCACTGCTGCAATGGAGTCGATGATATCCATGCCTGCCACTACGTAGCCAAAAACGGTGTAATCCATGTCCAAGAAAGGAGTCCCTCCCAACGCGGCATACTGTTCAAGTTGTTCCTCTGTGTATTCGAATTCCGGATTTTTAGACTGAATGCGCCGTTGCGTTTTTCGCATCTGCGACGTGCCCTGCGGTTTCCCTTGAACGAGGTAAAATTGGCTTCCAGAGGATTTTTTATTTGGATTTACATTGTCACCCTGACGTGCGGCGGACAGCGCTCCTTTCGTGTGCAAATGGTCACTGCGAATTTCTGAATCGAGGGTATAACCCGGACCGCCAGACCCCAATCGCTTTCCAGGTTTTGCACCTCTGCTCCCGGGATCTCCTCCTTGCACCATGAAGCCACTGATGACGCGATGAAACAGGAGCCCATCGTAAAAACCTTCGTCCACCAATTTCACAAAGTTGTCGCGGTGACCCGGGGTTGAATCACTGAGTTCCAAAATCAATTCGCCCAACGACGTTTCAATAAGCACGCGCTGAGGTCCTTGGTCGGCGAGTGGCTCGGAACTGCTGCACGCCCACAACAGAGCAGGTGCTGCAACAACGAACAGGTAGGAGAAAAATTTCGATCGTGTCAGGTGAGTCATCATGATTTTGGTTGCTTCGAGTTGTGTCGTTCAAAGTTATTCCTCGGAATAGGATTTAAAAAGACTGGCGTCTAGAATTATACCTCAAGCAAGGTTTCAAGCTTTTTTGACAAACTCAGACTTGAGTCCCATGGCGCCGAAACCATCGATTTTGCAGGCGATGTTGTGCTCGCCATCCACGATGCGAATGTTCTTGACTTTGGTGCCTGCTTTCACTGGCTTGGGCGCTCCCTTCACCGGCAAATCCTTCACGACAACCACGCTGTCACCGTTCTCAAGAATCTTTCCATTCACATCCTTCACAGCGTCTTGGTCAGCTTCCATTGCTGCGTCCGAAGCCGCTTCTTCTTGATTCCAAGCGTGGCCGCATTCTGGACAATTCAAAAGCGTGCCATCGTGATAAGAAAAAGCAGATTGACATTCGGGACAGGGAGGAAATTCTGACATGGAGGAGATTCGTCCCTCAAAGTAAGGCAAATTCAACCCCAATATTCAGCCGCAAGGCGAAAGGTGTGGCAATGCGCCTCAACGATGTTCCAAATTTCAGGAGAATACCCTCCTCCCATGGCACACACGACTGGAACCTCGTTTCGATGGCAAGCATCAAACACCAATCGATCGCGCTCGCGGCATCCTGCCTCAGTGACACCGAGGCGTCCTAACTTATCGGTCTCGAGTATGTCAACTCCGCATTGGTACAAAACAAGATCCGGCTCAGTTTGATCCATGATTCGCGGCAAATGCTCCCGCAACAATTTCAGGTAAGTCCGGTCATCTGTGCCATCGTCGAGCGGAACATCGAGGTCGCTCGATTCCTTGTGCATGGGATAATTGCTCGCACCGTGCATGGAGAAAGTAAAGACCTCCGAGCGACCCTCAAAAATCTTCGCAGTTCCGTTTCCTTGATGCACATCCAAGTCCACCACCAAGGCGCGCTGAATGGCCCCTTCATCAATCAAAACCTGCGCTGCTAGCGCCATGTCATTGAGCAAACAGAATCCCTCACCACGATCTGCGTAGGCATGATGCGTGCCTCCTGCTACGTTCAATGCCACGCCGTCCTGAAGCGCATATCGCGCACACTGAAGTGTTCCGCCCATGATCAACACCTCGCGTTCAATCAACGCATTGGAATGAGGGAAACCTGTTCTTCTCTCCTCTTGTCGGCTCAACTCCAATCCTTTCAATCGCCGCCAATATTCCGCATCATGAACCGTCAAAATCTGCGCTTCACTGAGCGGTTCAGGGGAGAAGAACGCACTTGCCTCCACAGTGCCCTCATGCGCCAGCTGTTCGGGAACCAACTGGTACTTCTCCATCGGAAACCGATGATTCTCCGGCAGCGGGTGGGCATACTGTTCATTCCAAGCGACACGAATCATGCGTTTTCAACCTCATCAATCAGGCAAAAGTTCTGAAGACATTTGCTTCTGGTTGACGAGTCCAATGCACATTGAACCATCACAGCATTCCGCTGTTTAATGGATATGTCATTTTCCACACTGCTCTTCATCATGGCCACTTCCATATTCAACCCACTGCTTGAATTCAACTTCGAAGCCGAGGGAAATGCAACCAAAACTTGGACCATTCAAAACGACGATGTCATGGGCGGAGTCTCCGAAGGCAACGTTCAATGGCAAGAAGATGGTTTTCGCTGGTTTGGTCACACACGGCTCGAAAACAACGGAGGATTTAGCTCCATCCGAAGCCCTTGGAAATCCTTTGATCTCACGGAATTCAAAGAGGTGCGCATCCGCTGCAAAGGAACAGGAGGTCCATTCAGAATTGTTTTTGACACCCAGCGTGCATGGTACCTGCCCAACGCACAGACCAATTTCGACGTGAGCGAAGAGTGGAGTGATGTGGTCATCCCATTGAAAAAGTTCGTCTGGGAAGAACCCCGACGAGGCACCATTGGAAAGGTCAATCCCGCCACAGAGCTCAGCGAGGTCATCCGATTTGGCCTCATGAAATACGACGGCACGGCGCAGCCATTTGAGCTAGAAGTGGCATCCGTGTCGTTTGAGTGAAGCTTGAGCCGTCCGACTCAGAAATCCAACCGATAAAAGAAGATGGGCAGGAAGCCCAATTGGTATTCTTCTCGCACTGAGCTGTAATTCGGATCGTTGATGTCCATTTCATCCGGAGCATAGGTGAGCTTCAAGATGTTCTCCGTATTCAAAATATTCACGAAATCAATGCCCAACTCGTGGGTTGTTTCTGGCCGGTTCCACGTGAGGTTTGTTTTGAGATCCAAGCGGAAATAATCGTCAAACTGCTCAGTGTTGCGATCGCCATCCACGTAGATGATTTCACGCTGCGCTTGGGAGGCGTCTTCGTCAACAGGTCCATACCAGCGGCCGCCAGCCATGGTTGCTTTGAGGCCCGTGACGAGAGCGAACGTCTGAGACAAACGCCACTCCTTGCTCGCCAAGAAATTCCACGCGTACTTCCCGTTGAAGTCCGTATTTCGGCTGACACCATCCGCCCCTTTGTACTGTGCATCGAATACGCTCGCGGTGAGCAACACAAACCATCCTTCTCGGAAGGCGCGACTCAGTGTCATTTCCACTCCCACATTTCTGCCCGTGCCGGCATTCACGAGGGTGTCAGGGAACAAACGAGAGAATCCACCTCCGGCGTTGATCAACGAATAGCTGCCATTGCTAGCACCCCATCCCGTATTCAAGTCAGCAACCGGAATATCAAACAGATGCTGGTGATAGGCTTCTAATTTCAACGTCCACAAATCGCTCAATCGTTGGGTCATCCCAACGACATTGTGGACACTGCGCGTGAATCCCAAATTCTGATTGGGCATGTTCAGCGGTCCAGAGGACGATGCATTGGTCGCCGAAGCGTAGAGGTAAGACGATTGGAGTTGGCTGTGCAAACCCGAACCAGCAGACCACACCGTTCCGCCTTTTGAAATCCATTGCAGTCCCAACCTTGGCTCAAACCATGAGGCTGCGCCGCTGCGCGTGTCCATCATAGCGTGCACCCCAGCAGTCCATGTAAGCGCATCGTTCGGACGGCGCTTCAATTGAACAAAAGGTTGAATCAAAGCGCTGTTCATTTCGGCATCCCAGCGTCGGTTCCAATCGCCCAGCGAATCGGGGCCGATCGAATCCGGAACCGAGATAAAGGAACGCATGCTGTCTTGGAAGGACCACATCATCGCGTCGGCGTTTACCCCAAAGCGAAGGGTTGCTGTGCCTTTGTCCGTTGCGAGTTTTCGATTCGCATGAACGGCAAGGGCTACCCGATCCTTGACAAAGCCGTAAGACATCAGCGGGCTGGTGTTTACATTTTGATAGAGATCATCGACCAAGTCACGCGTGACGTAATCATGATCACTGTCCTGCTGGTCGCGGCTTACGGCCAGCGTGGACTTGATGTACATGTTGTTGTTGATCGGTTGGGTCTGGGTCACCCCCACCATGCCCATGCCCGTGCGAAAGTATTGATCGCGGTCGTTGTCCCCGTAAATATTGCGTTCTGGAGCCACTTGATCGGAAATCAAAATATCGACACTGCTGTTTCCGCCAATGCCCCAAAACGAGAGCGATCCGCCACCCTTGGTTGGAGTGAACAGTTTGAAGCTTCCGTCCTGGTATTTGGGTACGGCACTGGTGCCAATGTCAATGCCAACAGCAGAGAAAATGGAAGCTGTAGAATACCTGTAATTCACCAGAAGGCTCGAACGTTTCTCGCGGTTCAAAGGACCTTCTGCAAGAACCTCTGTGCCGAGAAAGCCCAGCTGAGCGCTTCCGTGCCAATGATCTTGGTTTCCATTTCGCAATTTCAAATCGAACACCGCCGCGGTGCTATTTCCAAATTCTGCAGGGAAGGCTGCGGTAAAAAAATCGGAGTTGGCAAGCGTCTTGTTGTTGACGATGGCCACCGGTCCCCCACCTGTGCCGGGAACAGAAAAGTGGTTGGGATTGGGCAAGTCAACGCCCTCAATGCGCCATAAAACTCCGCTTGGGCTGTTGCCACGGACCACAATATCGTTTCGGCTATCATCGGCACCTTGAACACCTGCAAAGTTGCTGGCCATTCGGGCAGGATCGCCCCGTGATCCTGCATACCGATCTGTTTCTTCCACCGTGAATGCACGGGCGCTCACAGTTGCCATTTCATTCATGACCTCCCCCGATTGGGTGGCTGTGACTTCGGCGGCCTCAATTGCAACAACACTTTCACTCATTTGCACTTCAAGGACCACAGGTCGACCACTTGTCACAACGATACCATCGAGCGTTCGTGATTCGTAGCCCATGAAACTGACAGTCAAAACGTGGCGTCCTATGGGCACTTCCGAAAACGAAAAGCGGCCATCCATATCCGTTGAAGTCATCAGGCCATCCACCGTGCTGATTGACACATAAGCACTTGGCAGAGGATACTTGAATTCTGCATCCAAAACGGTACCTGTAATCGTAGCATTTTGAGTAAAGCCGATGCTCGCGAGCAGGCAAAAGAAGACGGACATCGCCACGTCTTTAAGTCGAAATCGCCGAGGAAATTGAATCATAGTAAAGGGGTTAGCTTTGATTCAAATGTAGTCCATAAGTTTTTGGAGCCTCAAATGCGATTGGAATCCCGAAGCTCCTGAGCCATCGTTTCCAAGGCAGTTTGAGTCCTTGATGTGATTTCATCTACCCCCTCATCGCCAAACACCAATGGTTCACCCATGATTAAATTCCCTCCAAAGGGCACAATCATTGCACGTCCTTTGGGCAAGTTTCTGTACAGGCCATCGAGGTATATTGGAATCACCGGAATGCCGGGGTGTCGCGAGGCCAAATGCCCCACGCCACGCTTAAAATCCCCCATCGAGCCGGGGACTCCACGGGTGCCTTCAGGGAAGAGAATCAGACTGCGCCCCGCTTGCAGCAATCCATCTAAAAACTCAATGGGATCTGCATCACCATCGCCTCGTTTTCGTGAGATCAGAACAGCGTTGACCAAATTTTCCATGGACCACTTGCGAAAAAATGAATTGCCAAAGAAATCCTGAGCTGCAACAGAATGCGTCAGGTGCAGGCGATGACGAGGCACCACCGTCATCATGGAAATGGCATCCAAGTGGCTGTTGTGATTGGCGATGTAAATCACTGGCCCATCAGGCTGATCTCTATTCACCCCCAAGTAGCGAAGTCCTATGACCACGCCTAAAATTGTTCGCCAGAAAAACTTGTACAGAAAAATGAGCATGGCACGGCGACGCCTTGATGCAGGAGCAGGTAAATTGAAAGAGTCTTCAACTTTGGATTTAGGCGGATTCTTCATAAGACCCAAATCAGTTGTAGCAGAAGAAAAAGATCAGATGAAAAAATGGTGCCGCAGCAGCGGAAAAACCATCCAATCGATCCAGGTATCCCCCATGGCCAGGAATGGCGTGTCCAGAATTTTTAATGCCGATGTCCCGTTTGATGCCCGAAGCAATTGCATCACCCATAAAACCCGCCACTGCGGTGACAAAACCGGTGACCGCTGCTTGCCAAATATTGAGCGGAGTCAAAAAACGCATCGCCACGGCAATGAGCGTGATGGACAACACGCCTCCAATCAATCCCTCCCATGTTTTGTTTGGACTCACCGTTGGCAGCACGGGTCGGCGACCCAAAGTCTTGCCCCAAGCGAATTGAAGCACATCGTTCATGCCTACGAGAAATATCAAGTAAAGCAGCAAGCCTTGAGGGCCTGCTGTGAATCCCGGGGATTCGGGCAATTGAAACAAAAGCGCGAGGTGACTCATTCCGTATACCCAAGCAATTAAGGAATAGGGCATCAACGAAATTGATCGAACAATCCCCTTGGTCTCACCGCGTACCACCAGTAAGAAAGGAATAAACACAAACATAAATACTGGAATGAACGCCAAAAACAATGTGCTCATGCCGAAGTAAGCCAACCCGTATTGTACTGGAACGGTCGCATAACAGACTAGCACCACATTTCGCTCACGTGCATCGAGTTTCAACAAAGGGTACATTTCACGAAGCAGTGCATAGCTGAGGTACATGAGTCCGAGGACAGTGACCATTGGATGCACCAAAGTGGTGATGATGAAACACGCGCACATCACCCACCAAGAGCGTGTTCGAATTTGCAATTCCGTTGCCAATTTGGATGGTTTCACACGACCCAAGATGAACCAGGCAATTGAACTCACGACCAAAATGCAAAGAATGATGAAGATGACCCATTGGATTTCGGCAATCATGCCCCAAGAAGAAATCAATTTATTCATGGCTTCAATGCTTTCCGGATTCGGATAAAAGTACTCAAGACGAGGCAGACCATTACCACGGCAATCCCCTGTTCAACCCATTGAATCACCTCGACTCCTGCGCCGAGCAATAAGCAAAACAGTCCCCAAACAAGTGTGCGGTCGCTTTTGCCCATGGGGCCTTCATAACGTCGCGCACCCTTGAGCCATCCTCCGAGGACTCCTGTCATTTCATTCAATGCAGACAACCAAAGCAATCCTCCAACCCAGCCTGGATGAACGCCCGGCAACAAGGCCAGCGGCCACATGACCAGGGCATCGCTCACCACATCGCCCAATTCATTGAGGAATGCACCTGCCGTGCTCGTCATTTCAAAATGGCGCGCCATCATGCCATCCAAAGCGTTCAGAACCATGCGCAAGAGCAAACCTGCGGCAATGGCAAAATACCAGCGGGGATCATCGAATCCCTGCACAAACATCCACCCAAGAGCACCTGACCAGGCAATGGCCATCCAAGTCAAAGCATTGGGTGAAATTCCCCAGCGACGCAGCGCTTGCATTGCGGGCATTAGCAGTCGTTGAAATGCCGGTTTGAGGTTGTAGGTGCTGGGAATATTCATCGCTGCATCAAGGAATGGTCATGGTTTTATCAAACGGATTTTCAGTGAGGCACTCTCTGGAAAGTTCCGCCGGAAAGGTTCCCGTTTGAAAAAATTGCAACACAGCAGCACCAAGCAAATCCCAGCGCCGGTACATCATGTCATGATCAAGAGCTACGTGAAATGCATCATCCGCATCGGGATCGATGGAACGCCACTCAAAATCCAGTGGTCCCATGGCCATGCATTCGTCCTCAAGAAATCGCATCAAGGACGTTGCACGGTTTTCGATCATCAATCCTGTCGAGATTGCGGGGTCATTCGGCGGATCAGGCCACTCCACAATGCTCAAATCTTCGAGCACACGGCCTTTGCTTAGCTTTCCCAAAAGTGGAGCCTTTTGAATCACTGCGCGAGGAGCGCGTTCCTGCGTGGGGCTCCGATCGTAAACAATGCTCGTAATGTTGGGCAACTTGTGCGTTACGAGATGCGTGTGCAACAAATAGGCACCCGCGATGTAGCAGATCACCTTGACCTCCTTGTAATTCTCCAAGCGATTGGATTCCAGAAAAGCGTCCATCGCTTCCGAACTTACTTTCAAGGAAGGCCGAAGCAGAACCTCAGGAATGAAAACGTCCATGTCCTGGCCGCTCCAAAATGCCATTTGCGCCTTGCAAGCGGCCTTGCTACCCCCAAATCCATTCATGATGAGCAGTGCCGTTTTTTGCGCTGTGGCACGATTGGAATCAACGTGAATCAGGTGTTTACCTTGAGCTTGAGTCTGCAGGAACACCGAAGCAATAGCGATGAGCAGCAAACCCTTTGATACCTTTCTCATCTTGTAAACATCGTGAATTAAAATCAGATTCCGAGAACCCTTAAATTGCCCCCATGGAAAAACCACATGTCAGTCGAAGGCTTGGCCTGCCCCTTTTATGGAGCTTAATCATCATTGCCATCGCAGGCTGCCAAGCTCCTCTTGACAAGCGCTGGCAAATGCTCGACGGAGCAATTGAAGCGGCCATAGCGACCAATCAAATTCCCGGTGCTGTGCTGCTCACGACGCGAGATGGCGAAGTCATTTTGCACCGAGCGTACGGTTTTTCAGATCCCCTGACCCAGGACCCCATGCAACCCAACACGCTGTTTCGCATTTGCTCTCAAACCAAGGCCATCACTTCTACAGCCGCTCTGATCTGTTGGGAAAATGGACTTCTTGAACTCGATGATCCGGTCGCGAAATACATTCCCTCGTTTGCGTCAATCGGGATTTTGGATTCCTTGATGGCCGACACCACATTTTCGATCTTGCCTGCTCAAAACACCTTGACCATACGGCACCTGATGACCCACACCAGCGGGATCCCCTATGGCGAGATTGGCGACCCCCGGTATGAAAAACTTTACACCAAACACGACATCACCGACTTGTTCCCACGCGATGAGCGCAGCACCTACGACAATGCTGACAAAATCGGCCAATTGGCGCTGGCTCACGAGCCCGGAGCGCAATGGACCTATAGTTTGGGCCTCGATGTCTTGGTCGCTGTCATAGAAGTCGCCTCAGGGCAACCTTATGCTGAATTCGTGGAAGCGGAAATCTTTGAGCCTTTGGGCATGAAGGACACGCATTTTGTCGTGCCTGGGGCCGATCAAACCCGCGTAGCCAACGTCATGGAACGCGCTCCCGATGGGTCTTCTTGGCAAACGCATCAACACCCCGATTACACCATTGATTACCCGATGCACGCAGAATGGCCTCTTTGCTCAGGTGGTGCAGGATTGACATCCAGCGCAAGCGACTATGCCACGTTTTTGCAGATGTACCTCGGCCGCGGCGAAGTTGGTGGCGTGCGCGTTTTACAAGAAGCAACCGTGGATAGTGTGATGGCGGATCAGGCGCCAGGACTTGTTGCTGGCCCCTGGCAACAAGGGTTGGCATTTGGGGTTAAAAGCGATTCTCCCGGAGCTGGCAGATTCTTTTGGAGCGGCTATTTCAACACTCAGTATTATGCGGATCCTTCGACGCAAGAAATCGTCGTATTGATGAAGCAAACCTATGGATTGGTGACCGATACAACGAGTACAGCATTCAATGCCTTGCTCTGGAATTAAGTCCTCTTCGTGTTTTAGATTTGCACCATGCGTCAAATCTTTCCTCTTGTTTTCTTTGTCTGTGCGCTGGCACAATTCGCTTTCAGTCAAAACCTCACCACCCACGATCCGCAGCAGCTGTACAATGGTGATGGAAGCTTATTTGACCCGAGCATTCTGCGTCAGATGGATCTGACGTTTGAAGATGACAACTACCATTCTGTCCTTGTTGATGCATTTTTCAACAATCCATCGCTCCGGATTCCAGCCAATGTATCCATTGACGGAATCTCGGTCGACAGCGTCGGAGTGCGTTACAAAGGCAATTCAACCTTCTGTCTTCCGAACGAAGCTGGAAGCGTAAAAGTGCCGTACAACCTCGATTTCAACCATTGGATTTCCGGCCAAGACCTCATGGGGTACAACAAAGTGAAATTGGCCAATGCATGGCTAGACCCCACGTATTGCAAAGAATACATTGCAAGTAGGATTTATCGAAAATATTTGCCTACGCCAGAAATTAACCTGATCGAGCTGCACACGCAAGGGGACTATACAGGTCTGTATGTCAACACGGAATCAATCAACCGCCAATTCTTGAACAAGCACTTTGACGAAAATGACGGAGTGCTCTTTAAATGCGATGGTGCAGGCGTATTCTGCAGTGAAAATGGTGGAGGCGGAACCGATGGTGGAATTCCCTCATTGAGTTACCTAGGATCGGATACGACCAACTACTACGACAGCTACACCATCAAGTCCGACGATGGATGGGGACCCTTGCTCGACCTCATCACCACCTTGGAGTTCTCACCTGAAGATCTGGGCGATGTGCTGAACATTGATCGTGTGCTTTGGGCCATGGCCGTGAATACAGTCGTGAGTAATCTCGACACCTACAACGGTTACTATGTCCACAATTACTACCTGTATCAAGACGTTGAAGGGCGTTTTCAAATGATTCCGTGGGATTTTGACAACTCCTTTGTAGGAGCCATTTTGGGCTGGAGTTATTGGAGTCCTGACGATGTCTATCACTTCGATCCGTTCTTTACCGGCAACGGTGCTGCTTGGGATGAACGTCCTTTGATGCAATACCTCTACAGCCAGCCGCTTTATCGCAGCCTATACCTCGCGCACATTCGCACGATCATGGAGGAATCGATGGGAATCCAGGAAATAGCTGAGGAAATCACCGCGTTACAGAACCTTGCGAATGATGCCGCAGAAGCCGACCCCAACGATCAATTTCCTTTTGTCTACTTCAATACGAATGTGAACAGTGCGTTCTGGACAGACTGGGGATTTGCAGGAATTCTGAGCACTGTAGAGGAGCGCATGGATTTTTTGAGCAATCACCCAGAAGTTTCTGATGACGCACCCGTTATGGGAACGGTTGTGATTGAGAACGGAATCATCGAAGTGCCCACGATTGATGCAACGGGATTGGAATTGATGTGGACCACCGGAGAAATCGCGAGTGACTTTCAATCCATTGCCATGTCAGATGACGGCACGCAAGGAGATGCCATTTCAAATGACGGGACTTACACAGCACTTCTCCCGGAAACCAACGGCGAAAACCTCCTGTTCTACATCCGAGCATCCAATGCTGATGCAATTTCTTTGTCGCCAGCAAGGGCTGAATACGAGTACTACATCTACGGCAATGTCACCGACGTGGATGAATTTGAATTGACCACTACGGTTACCGAGCCGCAATGGACCATTGCTCCGAATCCGGCCACTGAAAGTTTCTCGTTGCGCAATTGCCCTGCTTTCAGCCCCATCACCATCCTCGATTTCCAGGGCCGCGTGGTCATGGAAAGCACTTGGGATGGCCGCCCCATCGACGTCAGTCAGTGGGCAGGCGGAGCCTACCTCGTTCAAGTGGGCGAATTTGGAAGTTCTCCCATGCAGAAGTTGATGGTTCGCTGATGAAATGCGCCAAGTGACACGAACTTTGTGTTCACCAAAAAGCCCGGCTGACAAATGTCAACCGGGCTTTTTTTGTGCGATGAAAAAATGGGTTTTCAGCCAATCTTGGAATTGTACGCTCCAATGGCAGCGCCTCCGAGCAAACCATGCACGATGCCAACGCCCCATTCAATCAGCAATCCTTGCGTATCCCAAATTGTGAATTGTGCGCCCATGAACAGATTGGACATCGCAAACACAATTGCCATGATCATGGCACCTTGGTAAGCGCCGGCTTTTGCGTCATTGACCCCCATTTTATCAAACGTGTAGACCAGCAGATAGGCGCCCATCACATTGGCCAAAATAATATATGGCATGTTGGGTTCAGCATGCATACAACTCGCAAAATTCGCTGCCATCTCCGCACCAGCTTCAGCAGTGAGGAGGCCGTAATAAATCGCTCCAAAGCCAAACATGGCCAAAAAACCCAGCAGGGTTCCGATCAATCGCTTTTTCATGAAATGAAAGATTAAAAGTTAGTCTTGCTAACTAAGCACATTAATCCAATAATCGCACAACCAGTTACTGGAGGTTTTTAAACGTCGCACGTGGATGACGTGGCACACACATTCACTCCTCGAAATACGAAATCAAAATATCCATGGTGCCATCGGGCTCCATCCAATGCGAGGTGTGCGGTGGGATGCGGCAGGTGTCGCCTGCCCGCACCTCAATAACCTCCTCTCCCACCAAAATTTTCCCCCCGCCGGCGGTTACTCTTACCACCTCCCATTCATCGTGGGAATGGCTTCTGCCGTTGCGTGCAAAATGCAAGAATTCCACAAGCGGCTTGCCATCAGCTTCCGCCAGCACCTCCATAAATCCAAATGATGTTTCTCTGTGATTCAGAGGGTTGCGCTTGATGATCATTGTTCGAAACTATGCCAATTTGATGGGCTATCCCTTAACTTTCTCCTAAATCCTTGTCACAGCGGAGACACAACGTGGTATTCCCTTAAGAACAAAACTTTTGATTGAAATGAAACACACTCTTCTCTCACTCGCCGTGATCTTTTTTGGTCTCGGTTCGGCCTACGGTCAGACCATTGTAGATCTCGAATTGAACGGTATTCCATCTCCTGATTTCTCAATTTTTGAGGTTCAGCTCTCTTTCGATGTGCTCCCCGATTCAATGGGCACCGGAAACGAAATGGGCTCTGGTTGGCAGCAGTATGAGCCCAGTTACACTTTTATGATGTTGCTCAATGCAACGCTCACTACAGAATATTACTGGGAAGAGTCGATTGCCAATTTATCGATGTATGTCGCCGTCATTTGCGGCGAAGACACCACGATTTTACCTCCGATTTACTTTGAAAGCAATACACCTACTGACATCGTTTATGCGGTCAGTGTTGATGTGGGTTGTGGCGATGGCGATGTCGAATGGGACTGCCCAGACTTGATGGGCAATGTTGGTTGGGGTTGCCAGGGCGGATGGGGCATCATCGATGAAAACTGCGATTGCGTCGAATACATCGAACCTGAAAATTGCTTGGAGGGCTTGGACACTGAACTTCTTTCTCTCTACGCGATCATGGAATGCGGAAACCCGGATAACCTGGAACCTTGGATCTTCTGCGGACTTGCCGAATCGATTTATGCGGCGATGGCTGGCGATGAAGAAGCATGTGCTGATGTTTGGGCATGGGTGGAGGCCAACGATTGGGATGGCACGTGGGATCCTGGAAACGGTGGCAACGATTTCGATTGCCCAGAGTTGTTTGGGAACATCGGTGAACCGTGTGGCATCAACCAAGGCACATTTGGTGTGATCAATGAAGACTGCGAATGCATCGAAGTTCCTGATTGCGATCTGATTGTCGAAACCAACTTGTTGTCCATTGATGATGGAACGGGCTCTGGAAGCGTGGAAGCAATCGCATCAGGAGGCACTCCACCCTACACCTACGAATGGACTGACTTTGGGGATGAAGTGTATGGAACAGGGACAACGCTGGACAGCGTTCCGGCCGGCACTTATTTCTTGCAAGTTACTGACGCCAACGGCTGTGTTGCATTTGGCTGGGAAGACGTCCCGACGGCTTGGGATTGCCCTGAGCTCGAAGCCAATGTAGGAGACTTCTGTGGCAATGGAGGCATGCTACAGATCGTTTCAGAAGACTGTGAATGTGTTGACTATGAGGAACCGAATGCCTGCGTAGCTGACTTCACTGTGGTGCAAGCGTACAACGAAAACGAAGTTATTCCTTTTGAGCTCTTTGTATTTATCTGGGGCTACGATGAGAGCAACACCTATTCTTGGGACTTTGGGGACGAAGGCACGAGTAGCGATCCATTCCCTTCGTGGACGTATGGAGGAAGCGGGCCTTACAATTTGTGCCTGACAGTATCCAACGAGGAAGAAAATTGCGTGTCGACTTCTTGCCAAATGCTAGAGATTGACTCCTTGGGTTGGATCAACGGATTCATGGACGGATTCAGCATCACCATCATGAACGGCGAAGAAGGTGTCGTCAATGGCATTGACGAGCAACCGGCAAATGAACTTGGCTTCAACGTCGCGCCAAACCCGGTGGTCAACGGTTCATTCGGACTGAATTGGGAAGCATCTTCTACCGGTCTGGTAGACATCACCATGCTCTCAATGGATGGATCAGTGGTTGTACAAACAACTCGAAACCGCGGAGAGACCAACGATGCGCAAAGCATCAATGTTGCTCACCTCGCGCCTGGTTTGTACTTCTGCCAGGTTCGACAGAACGGCTTTATTCGCACAGAGAAAGTCGTAATTCGATGATGCTTGATAAGGCAGCATTCTAACTCATTTCTGCTTTGAGTTGAAATCCCGTAGGCATTCGGCCTGCGGGATTTCTTCATATTGGCTTCAAACCCTAATTGATTTCTAATCGCATGATAAAAAGCAATTCTCGGCACTCATTTCTTGGAACCTTTTGCGGTGTTGTGGCGCTTTCCGCTGCCTTGTTGGCTTGCCAAAAGGAAGACATCGATGAGCTCATCATTTTGGAAGAAGGTGAGCATGAAACCATTGTCGTTGTTCCCTCCTACGATTGTGAATTGCTGCAGTTGAATGTGGGTGATTCTTGCTTTCAAGAGCTGGCTGGCGTAGTGGCAACTGGATTCGTTTCGCAAGACTGTGAATGCGTTGTGACTCAACCCTGCGGAATGAGCGTCGGCATCAGCTCCTCGCCGGATGACGGCACTGGCAGTGGCATGCTCGAAAGCTCTGTGACCGGCGGAACAGAGCCATACAGTTATGCATGGTACCAATCCGGAGACTTGATGGGCTCGAACCCAGCGCTTACTGCGCTCGATTTTGGAATCTACCAACTGATTGTGAATGATTCTGAAGGATGCTCGACAGCAGCAATGGGGAGCGTCGACCTGAATTTAACGGGTTGGGATTGTCCTGAATTGCTAGGAGATGTGGGCGACGCATGTGCTCTCAACGACAACATTCAAGGAATGGTGACAGCCAACTGCGAATGCGCTTCTATTGCAGATTGCGACATTTCGGTGACTTTTATATCATCTGAAGCCGATGATGGATCAGGGAACGGATCAGCTTCCATCTATGTCAATGGTGGATCAGGACCTTACACATGGACTTTGTTGTCCCCTGATTGGACGGCATTGGAAAACGGCATCTTTTCCGAATCAACGGGTCTGCTCGAAATCAATGGATTAAACTCCGGATTTTTCGGAATTGAATGCATCGATTCTCAAGGGTGCCTTGCCCAAGTCCTGATCAACATCCCGTGATTTCATTACGATTCGTATGATGACCACGGTGCCAGATCACCTCATCCAACGTTGCCTCAATGGCGAACGCAAAGCACAACGAGAGCTTTACGAATTGACCTTGCCGTATTTGCGCGCAATCGTTCAAAGGCAATTGTACAAGAGTCAGGAGTGGAACGATGTCTTGCAGGAAATTTACCTCCGAATTTTCCGCAGCCTCGCTCAATTTGACGCGAAGAAGGGCAATTTTTTGAATTGGTCCTCGCGCATTGCAATCAACACCACGATAACCTATGGCATCAAAGCGGCCTCAAACGAAACGACAACACTGGACGTGGAGCAGCATGAACTGGCTGTAAAACCTCGTGCAATCAATGATCTTACGGTCGAGGAGCTTCTTCACGAAATGAGCAAAATGCCGATAGACTTTTACAGCGTTTTCATGCTCGTAGCCGTCGAAGGCTTCACCCACACTGAAGCGTCCAACCTTTTGAAAATCTCAGGGGATCTCTCACGGCAGCGACTTTCACGGGCCAAATCATGGATTCAAAAACACTTGCTTTCCATGGAATTAGATGAGCAAAACATCCGTCAAAAACTGAACGCATGAATGATTTTGAAAAACAATTTCAGGACAAGCTTGGACAGGAGCACAGCCCTTTATCGAGTCAGGAACGAGATGTCTTGTGGGATTCCATTGCGTCGGAATTGGACGCCGATGATCTGAGGGGCAGCCACATGCGTTCGCGAAGACGCGTCGCGGGATTCATCGCCACGGCCGGTTTTGTGGCTGCTATCGCATGGTCTGTGTACCCTGATGCCGAATCGCCTGTGGGTCCGAAGAAAATTCAAAAGCAAACAGAGGCATCTAAAACGCCGTCAACCTCGATCCCCCAGAGCAATGCCGATGTTAGCGCATCTTCTGCGCGCGCTGCCAATTCCAGCAGCAATCCTGATGCAGTCGCCAACGAAACTCAAAAGTCCGCAGCCTCTGAGTCTCTTGCTATTTCGGTGAATGAAAGACAGACTGGGAGTACTTCTCTGAATTCCCCGAAAGCCCAAATCCCCGCAACGATCGAATTACCGATCGAAGCAACGATCGAAGCAACGATCGACTTACCGATCACCGCAACGACTGAAAAGAAAACCGAACCTGCAAGTGGGCTGATCGCTATGGATTTGTTGCTTTTCATGAATCTCCAAACCCCTCCTGGATCAAGGACACCGCTTGCCGCTGAACTCGCGCCGATGGCAACTTCAATCGATGGTCAAAGCATGAATGGCGACGGCAATCGACGCTCGTTCAATCTTCGCATGTACCAGGGCCCAACCTGGAGTAAGTTTAGCTATTTGGAACAAGACGGTGCAAACCTGCTCGCCCAAAACGACAACATGAAATCGAATGGATCTTGGAGCGTGGGCGCAATGATCGACTTCGATGCGCTGCGGCAAAAATGGGGAGCGGGAATCGAATGGAACGAATTCGTCCATCAGCTCAATTACAACAGGACATTCGAACAATTCAACACCATTGACGGCGCCTTATTGCAAGTTGAAGTTGACCCCAATACCGGTGATACGCTCAACTCCGTGTACGGCGTTGCTGAGGTGCTCGTTGTGGCACAACGACGGGTCGTCCATCACAATCGATTGCGCACAATCACCATTCCCTTGGAATGGCAAAACCGTTGGTCGTTGACTCCCATTTTACACGGGGGCTTCGCTCTTGGAGCACTCGTTCACTGGAGAACCTCGCTGAGTGGGAGAACCTTTACTGAACAAGAGGGCAACATTGTCGATTACAGCGATGCTGAATTTCCGTCCAACCGAATCACCTTGGCACCTATGCTTCGAATGCATGCCACCTATGACATCGCTCCGGATTGGAGCATTGAACTTTCGGCACGGATGTCGTCCATGAAACATGCGAGCCGACCAAGCGCTGAACTACCTGATCAAAACGGTCAATTCAAAGGACGTTTACTCACGGGTAACCTGTTCTTTGGTGTGGCCCGTGCCATCCGGTAACAACAACAACAAAGCATCAGAGATGGAAAGCAATGCCAAACCAAGTTAAAGCAACTTGCAGATGCCGACGGTACATAGAAAGTCCTTACCCTTGCGGCTCCAATTCTCACAATACCCAGACATGAGTGGCCAACATTTTTCCTTCCCTTCCTTTTCCTTTTTGGCAGTCCTCGTCTTTTTCTTCGTAAGCCAAGTCCAAGCTCAGAACCTCGTTGTTGATGGAAGTTTTGAGAGTGGAGATGAAGTGTTCTGCGGAATAATGGGAGCCTATGACTTCGGGAACAACTTGAACGATTGGACGAGTCCGACGCAAGGCACGCCCCAACTGTTCTTCACGAACGTCAATTCAGATTGTTGGAACGCACAACCCACGAGCACTTACCCGGGTCCCATCGGAATCAAAGGATCACAAATGCCTTTGGATGGCGAATCAATGGCAGGCATTTACGCGTACACGATTCCCGATTTCAACCAACGTCATTACATCCAATCACCGCTCTCCTCCCCACTCATTCCAGGGCAGGCGTATAAAATTGGATTTTACGCTTCACTCGCCGATTTCATAGAATTCGGATCCAACGGCTTAGGCGCACATTTGAGTGAAGGGGGAATTGATGCGAATAGCGACGGTGTTCTGGCTGCCACTCCTCAAGTCGTCTCGGAGGAAGTGTTGAGTGATTACATCCGCTGGATTTTGATTTCAGATACGTTGATTGCTGATGCAGCATACGACCACATCACAATCGGGAACTTCCAGAGCGATGCGGAAACTGTGCTCGAATCGAATCCTGCGAGCACCGGTGCCGTCAGCACCTACGGTGCCTTTTACTTTATCGATGGCGTTTTCGTCGAACCGGTTACCATTTCCAGTGTAGAAGCTCCAACCGCACCGCACGCTTGGGATTTGCAGACTTCAACATCAGGACTCACAGTGGTCTCCAAGCACGCCAGAAACCAATTTACCGCTTCCGTGTTTGGCTTGGATGGCAAACGCATCTGCGAAGTCGAGGGCATGAATCAAATTGACATTCCTTGGAGTGCATGGAATGGCTCCTGTGCCATCATCACTTTGAACGACGGTGAACAACAAATGAGCCAGCGCATCTGCCATCCTCGTTAAGCGCGTCGTATCTCCCTCGTTCCAAGTGCTTTTCATCCGGGTCATTCGAAGGGACTCAACAGGTATCTTTGCGCCTTTTTCCGACGCATACACCGCCCATGAGACTCGCCCTATTTGACTTTCGCCAAACCGTAGATTACCGCCTCGAAGTTTTGAGTGGATTGACCGTGGCAATGGCCCTCATCCCCGAAGCGGTAGCTTTTGCCCTCATTGCCGGTCTCAGTCCCCTGACGGGACTTTATGCGGCATTTGTGGTCGGTCTGGTGGCCAGCGTTCTGGGAGGACGCCCCGGAATGATCAGTGGCGCCACAGGAGCCATTGCAGTAGTTATTGCATCGTTAGCAGCTATCGAAGGCCCCGAATACATCTTTGCAACCGTCATTCTGGCTGGATTTATTCAACTTGCCGCAGGCTTCCTCAAACTGGGAAAACTGATGCGACTGGTCCCGCAGCCTGTGATTTTTGGCTTTGTGAACGGCCTAGCCATCATCATCGGTGGAAGTCAACTCGACCAATTCAAGGATGACGGAGGAGCCTGGTTGACAGGTGGATCCATGGGGATTTTTGTGGGACTGACCTTGCTGTCCATGGCCATCATCGCTTTCCTGCCCAAGCTGACCAAAAAAGTACCTGCTGGCTTGACCGCCATTGTGGTCGTCTTTGCCCTCGTAGCTGGATTGGGACTCGATACAAAAACAGTAGGTGACATGGCTTCCATCAAAGGTGGTTTTCCTCCCTTTCACATTCCAATTGTGCCATTCACGTTGGAAACGCTGACCATTATTTTCCCCTATGCCGCGATCGTAGCTGGAGTTGGTTTGATTGAAAGCCTATTGACCTTAAACATTTTGGATGAAATCACGGGAACACGCGGCCACGGCAATCGGGAGTGCGTTGCCCAAGGTGCCGCGAATATTTTGAGCGGATTGTTTAGTGGAATGGGCGGATGCGCCATGATCGGACAGAGCCTCATCAATGTGAGCTCCGGCGCTCGCGCTCGACTCAGTGGGATTGTGGCCTCAGTCATGCTCCTCGTATTCATTTTATTTGGCGCTCCTCTGATTGAGAAGCTGCCCATGGCAGCTCTCACAGGGCTGATGATCATGGTGGCCATTGGCACATTTGAGTGGGCATCTCTGCGCACGTTCCGTCGCATGCCAACGTCTGATGTTTTCATCATGATTTTGGTCACCCTCATCACAGCATTCATGCACAACCTCGCCCTTGCGGTCTTCGTCGGTGTGGTCGTTGCAGCCCTTGTTTTTGCCTGGGACAATGCCGTACGAATTCGCGCTCGCAAACGAACCGATGAAAAAGGTTGGAAACACTATGAGCTATACGGCCCTCTGTTTTTTGGATCCACCACGGTGTTCTCTGAGAAGTTTGACATCCAAGAAGATCCGGAACATGTTGTTTTGGATTTCAAAGAAAGCCGTGTCGTGGACATGTCCGCTATTGAGGCGTTGAACAAGTTGACAGCGCGTTATGCCGAAGTTGGCAAAACTGTGCACATCCGATACTTGAGCGAAGATTGCCGCGCCCTCATCGACAAGGCAGAGTCCATCATCGAGATCAATCACTTCGATGATCCCACGTACAAGGTGGTGCGAAACCTGAGATAGGCAAATCCTTCTTCAGCGCGCGTGCGATCCGTCGCAGAAGGGCGGGTTCTTGGTTTTCTTGCAACTGCAAAGTGCCACTGGCTTCTCTGATTCTGCCTTGAATACAACTGGTTGCTTTTCACTTCCACGGTGTGCACCGTTGCACCAAGGTTGGTTGTCCGACTGACCGCACGAGCACCACGCGTAGGTGGTGCCCGAGGTCAATGTTTTAATGTCGGGGCCTTGTGCATTTGCATCAGGTCCTTTGGATTGATTGACAGCCATGACTCACTTGACTTCAAGGTGGACCGTCATGACAAAAATGTCGCGAATGGCTTGGTCTCCGAGGTTGTCAAAAAAGGAGTTTGATCCGTAGCGAACGTCGAACTGGCTTCGATCGATTTCAATGGTCGCTTCGTAAGCGTTGCCGTTTCGCGTTACTTCAAACTCCAACGGTTTGGTGATGCCTTTGATGGTGGCATTGGCCTTGACGGTCGCCTTGTTCTTTTTAAACGTTGATCCTTCATTGATGACAAGTGTCGCCGTGGGGTGGGATGCGACATCGAAGAAATCGGGTGATTTGAGGTGCCCCATCAATTTGGCACCGTACTCTGGGCTCAAGTCCGTATTGGCCATGGATGTCATATCCAATGCCATTGAACCTGATTTGATTTGATCACCCTCGAAGACAATGCTGCCTTTGTTGATTCCGATGGTTCCATTGTGATCGCCGCCAACAATCTTACCTGCGGCCCACTCAACCGTTGAAGATTGAGCGTCAATTGTTGCTTTTTGTGCTGCTGAAAAATTGGGTTGGACCAAGAAGAGCGCTGCTGTTAGCGCGAAAAAATAATGCTTCATAACGTTGAGTGTTTGTTCTTCGCAAATCTGCAACGCATTCGTATTTGTGGCGTTCTCCTGGATTAACTTCCATATACCTTGCCTACCCGTTGTGCGCGCAATTTGCTCAAAGCCTGCGGGGTGATGCCCAAGTATGAAGCGATGTGACGCTGTGTTAATCGATTGCTGAGGTCGGGATACACATCCATGAAATACTCGTATCGTTCCAATGCCGAAGTGCTCATCATCATCAAAATACGGCGCTGCAAGGTTCCTGCACGGCGCATCATTCTCTCTAACCCTTTCTGCCAATCTTGATTTTCGTATTCAACAAAATCCACCACCATTACTTCAGATTCCTCAAGCGCCTCAATGGTCAAGTTGCTTGCTTTCCCAAACGCAATCGCGTCCAAATCTCCAAGCACCCATCCTTCTGGCGCAAATATGAAATTGTGCTGCTTGCCATTTTCATCGGTGAAGTAAGACCGCAACAAGCCTCTGTTTACCTTGTAAGACTTTACACGTTTTTGTCCTGCTTCTTGCACAATCTCTCCCTTTTTGAACGCTTTCCTAATTGACATGGGGCAAAAGTAAACGGAGAAAGATAAATCGCTTCATCAGTATATTGCTGCCATGAGCAACCCCCTTCCGCATTCCACTTTTTTTCGATTTTCGCTGGTGTGCTGCCTCACCGTGTTCCTCCTTACTGCCTGCTCAGACACTGAACTATCCAATGAATTGATGGCGTATGCAAGTGAAGGAGAACTTTGCTCTGAGATTGAAGTCCTGCCGTCTTCTTCGATTGAATCGCAGATCGAGGCGGCGGGAATCACGGATTCTTCCAAAACCCACGCATATGTACTTGAAGAGGGTGAGGAGGCGATTTTCACACGGGCTTGGCTCAGTCAAAATAGTCGTGAAACGATTGACATCCAGTACTTCATTTTCTCCCTAGACAATGTGGGAATCATCGCGTTGGATTACTTGTTGCGCGCAGCAGACCGTGGCGTAAACATTCGAATGCTCGTGGACGACATCATGTTGGATGTCTCCGAAGCCGATGTGCTCGCCTTGAACGCCCATCCCAACTTGGAGATTCGGATTTACAATCCAAGTCCTGGTAAAAATGGATTCCAGAAGGCCTATCACGCCGTGACCGATTTCCAGGGATTCAATCAGCGGATGCACAACAAAACTTTCATCGTCGACAGAAGTGTTGCCATCACGGGAGGCCGAAACATTGCGGATGAGTACTTCGACTACGATCAGGAATACAACTTCCGTGACCGCGATGTGATGTTGATTGGACAGGGCGCCAAGGACATTCAAGCATCATTTGAAACATTCTGGAATCACCCACTGGCGGTGACGATGAAGGAGCATGAGTCCAACCCTGCACAGAATCAAACACTCTACGATCGCATTCACGCCTACGCCTGTGACACAGCAAATTTCTGGCCCGAGATTCGAGCGCTCATCGACGCCATTCCAGAAGCCATTCCCCGGGTGCAAGCTGCCGACCGACTGCACAAACTTGATGACATCGCATTCGTTTCAGATCAACCGGGAAAGAATGAGTCACAAGGATTCGCTGGTGGTGGAAAAAGCACAGAGGCGTTGCTCCAAATCGTTCAAGACGCCCAGTTTTCAGTCATGATCCAGAGTCCCTACTTGGTGCTCACGGATCTGGGAATTGACTTGTTCAAGGCCGCTGTGAATCGTGGCGTGGACGTAACCATCCTCACCAACAGCCTATGCTCCACCGATAACCTCGAAGCCTTCAGTGGGTACCAACGCATCCGATCGGACTTGTTAGCAGCAGGCGTTCATGTCTATGAATACCGCCACGATGCCTCGATTCGCACACGGCTGATCACAGCTCAAAAACAGAAAAAAGCCGGTTACACCCCAACCTTTGGCTTGCATGCCAAATCCATGGTGGTAGATCATGCGACTACCGTGATTGGCACCTTTAATTTGGATCCACGAAGTGCCAACCTCAATACGGAATGTGTCGCTATCATGGAGTCAACAGCACTCGCCGCTCAGGTTGAAGCCTTGATGATTGAAGAATTGTTGCCGGAGAACGCATGGCATACGACAACCATGGAAAATCCCGATCACCACGCTGGTGCCTGGAAAAACTTCATGGTATGGACGAGGCAGCTGGTTCCGGCCTTTTTGCTCTGAGACTCTCAGTCGGACAATGCGTCCATTTCAGGATCAGGAGGCAAGTCCAGCAACCGATCGCTTTCATCATGTTCCAGGGTGCCCACTTTGCGCAGCTTGCTCTCCATCACATTGGTGCGGGTATTGCGCAAGTCTTCGAGGGATCGCTTGGCCGTGGACAGCTGTTTGTCCACAAGCTCCAACTTGCTGGAAAATTTTCCAAACTCGGTCTTCACCGCCTCCAAAATCTTCCAGACTTCGCTGCTCCTCTTCGTCACCGCCAATGTTCGGAATCCCATTTGCAAGCTATTGAGCAGTGCAGACATCGTGGTCGGTCCGGTGATGGTAATGCGGTGCTTGCGCTGCAAGGTTTCAAACAACCCTGGATGACGCAGCACCTCGGCGTACAAACTCTCGATGGGCAAGAACATGATACCAAAGTCCGTCGTATGCGGTGCCTCTACGTATTTCTCAGAAATGTCCTTGGCAAATTTTTCAATGGTGGAATTCAACGCTTTCTCTGCTGCAGCGATGCCTTCCAAATCACCAGCTTCACGGGCGTTTAGCAAATTTTCATAGCCCTGCAAAGGAAACTTGGAGTCAATGGGCAACCAAACCACATCGTCTTCGGTGTTGCCCGGCATACGAATCGCAAACTCGACGCGCTCGCTGCTTTCGGGACGGGTGGCAATGTTCTCTTCGTATTGCTCAATTGGGAGCAGTTGTTCGATGATGTTGGCCAGCTGGTATTCCCCCAAAATCCCCTTGGTCTTGACATTCGTCAAAACCTTCTTCAAATCACCCACACCACTGGCGAGGTTCTGCATTTCCCCTAGCCCTTTGTGGACCTGTTCCAATCTCTCGCTCACAATTTTGAAACTCTCACCCAACCTCTTTTCGAGCGTATCCTGCAACTTCTCATCCACGGTCTTGCGCATCTCTTCCAAACGCTTGCCGTTGTCTTCTCGAATGTCTGTCAATTGTTTTTCAACGGCACCACGGACATCCTTCAAGGCTTCCAATGCTTGCTTGTTTTGTGTTTCAAGCTGCTTGATCAAATCACCAAACTGCAGGCGCAAGGCTGAAGTTTGATCCTTGGCATTCTCCTCCATCTTTTTTTCAAACACTTCCTGCAATTTTCGTTGCTCTTCCCGTTGTGCTTGGGCTTGCTCGGAAGATTCCTTTCGATTCCGGGCAAATTCATCGCGCATGGACTCCGACAATGCCGTGAGCTTCTCATCCGACACATCTGTCCCACCTCCCATTTTTCCTCGCATACTCCATAGAAGGACACAAGAAAGAGCGGCAAGAACAGCAG
>Ga0208949_1000268_pt1 | contig 22757 bp, 20 predicted proteins | sample AOAMet1_03_M0_10_2_FD_188231 | JGI IMG/M metagenome (GOLD analysis project Ga0208949, IMG submission 188231) | Ammonia-oxidizing marine microbial communities from Monterey Bay, California, USA - CAN11_03_M0_10 (SPAdes) | ecosystem: Environmental > Aquatic > Marine > Intertidal zone | place...
TTGGTTTCAGATATATGTTTTTTAGAAATTAAGAAAAAAAATAATCTAGGAGTAACCAATAAAATCAGAAAACAAATTAAAGATTTTGAAACAGATTTAACCTTAGAATCTAAAGAGTTTATTACAAATAGTAACATTAATAATTTATTATTAGAGCCATCTTTATATAATAATTTTAGTAGAATGACTCTTGTTAATAAAAGTGAAGCTGAAAGATTAACTATTGACGTGGATTTATCTTTTAGTTTTGGTACTAAAGAAAAAAAGTTTGAAAAACTTGTAGTTATTGAAATTAAGCAAGAAGGAAAAAGACTAAACACAACTATAAATAGAGTTCTCAAGTCCATGAGTATTTTACCAACAAACTTCAGCAAATATTGTATTGGAATATCTAATACTTTAGACAATATAAAATCGAATAGATTTAAAGAAATAAACTTAAAAATAAATAAATTAAATAATTAACAAAATGGAATTTTTAGACATACCACTATTTGATGATGACTTTTACAAAATGATATTAAGGTTTTTTATTAACCTGTTTTTTTTAACAGCTATAGTAAAATATATTTATCATAAAAATAATGAGAATAAAGATTATTTTTTCACCTTTTATGCTATTGGAATTGTCGTGTTTTTTCTTTGTTTCACTTTAAAGAAATATGAATTAGATTTAGGAATGGCACTTGGTCTTTTCGCCATCTTTGGAATATTGAGATACCGAACGGTTCCTTTAGATGTTAAAGAAATGACCTACTTGTTTGTAATTATTGGAGTTTCTGTAATGAATGCTTTGTCCAATAAAAAAATGAGTTATATAGAAATTATTACAGCAAATTCAGCAATTGTTTTTGGTTTGTATTGGTTAGAGCTATACTGGTCAACCAACTTTTTAATATCAAAAAAAATAGTTTACGAAACTATTGAAAATATACATCCAAGTAATCATGAAAAATTAAAAAAAGACTTAGAAGAAAGACTTGGAATTGAGATCTACGATTTTGAAATTGGAGATGTCAATTTTTTAAGAGACACAGCACAAATTACAATAAGATATAAACCTTAATTTTTAAATATGACTTTAAAAAATTTTCAACTTGTTTTTATGATTTTTGCTTTTCAGTTTATTGCAGCAAACTCTGAATCTGAATTGACATCAGCTTCAATATTTGAAGACGAACCTCTTACTCCATCTATTTATAAAGGTTTAGAAGGATGGGCAATAGCAGAGGTGTCTTTAAAAATAACTAAAAAGTTTTCTGTTGATTTAGCGCAACATGTTAGACAGAAATATGATATTTCCTTACTAGATAAATACTTCACTCAGGTTGGGTTTAATTATGAACTTTTTAAAGATTTTAAGGTTGCCTTAAAAGGACGTTTTATCTCTGATAATGATACCGAGGGAAATATTCAAGGAATTGATTCTAAGTTTCGCTATCAGACAGATATTAGTTATAAGCATGATGTTGGAATTGTCGACCTTACATATAGACTAAGCTATCAAAACTCTAATGAATTAGGGATGCCCGATATTCCTAATCAATATGCTAGGTTTAGGACTGGAATTAATTATAAAATTAAAGCTATAAAAACCGTTGTCAAAATTGAAGGAGAGCTATTTAATCAGTTTCAAAAAGATAACCAGGATAATGGAAATAATCTTTATAGATTGACGATGAAATTAAATCGTAAAATCAAAAAAAATAATGAAATAGGTGTTTTTTATAGAATTCAAAAAGATATTGATAGAATAGAGCCAGTTGATAGGAAAATAATTGGATTAAAGTATTCTCATAAATTTGATTTAACTAAATAATTTTTATTACAGATGAAACATTTCTTAATTTTTTTATGTGTTTTTTTTCAATTATACGCCTTTTCACAAAACGATGATTCAGTCTTTAAAGACTTGGACGTATTTGATTTACAATATGTTTCTAACCCTCAAATTAATCCAAATGGATCTGTAATTATATATAGGAGAATGTCTTTTGATATTTTAAAAGATCGCTCTGTTGGTAATCTTTGGATTGTTAATTCTGATGGGACTAATCACCAAAAATTAACTTCAATAGAATCTGCAGAGTATGGAGCTGTATGGTCCCCAAGTGGAGATAGAATAGCATTTATAAGTTCTACTGATCAGGGATCTGAAATTTATATATATTGGTATAACAGTAGTAAATATGCTAAAATATCTCAATTAGACGGAAGCCCATCAAATTTAACTTGGTCACCAAATGGAGAAAAATTAGCTTTTACTATGAAAGTAAAAACATCTCCACCAGTTCTTGTAAAAATGCCTAAAAAACCAAATGGGGCCAAGTGGGCTAAGACAGCTAGAATTACTAATCGACTTTATCATGAAGCTGACGGCAAAGGTTATATTGATACTGGCTTCACTCATGTTTTTTTGATTTCTGCAGAAGGTTCAGGAGTTAGACAGTTAACAACTGGAGATTTTAATCATGTAGGCCCATTATCGTGGTCTAAGAATAATTCAAAAATTTACTTTACCTCAAACAGATCAGCTTCATGGGAATATGAATTTAGAAATAGTGAGATATATTCAGTTGATATAAATGACAAAAAAATTAATTCATTGACTGACAGAAATGGTCCAGATTTTTCTCCCAAAGCATCTCCTAACGGAAAATATATAGCATATTTAGGTTTTACAGATAGAGTTCAGGCATATCAAAATACTCAGCTTTTAATAATGGATAGCAATGGCAATAACAAAAGAGTTCTTAGCTATAACATAGACTCCAGTATTAGTAGTTTTTATTGGTCCTCTGATAATAAAGGGATTTATTTTACTTATGACAAGTTTGGGGATACTAAAATTGCATTTCTAAATTTAGAAGGAAATAGTAAAGATTTAGCGAATAATTTAGGGGGAAATAGTATTGGCAGACCATATGGTGGAGGTTCGTTTTCTGTTTCAAAAAACGGAGTTATAGCATATACCAATACAAGCTATAATCATCCCTCTGAACTTACGGTTGTTAATGGCAAAAAAACAAATCAAATAACAAATTTAAGTTATGAACTTTTAGAAAATAGAACTTTAGGCATGGTTGAGGAAGTTTGGTATAAATCAAGTTTTGACAATCGTGATATCCAAGGCTGGATAGTTTATCCTCCAAATTATAACTCAGATAAAGAATATCCTTTTTTAGTAGAAAATCACGGAGGTCCCATTTCAAATTATGGCAGTCGATTTTCTGCAGAAGTACAATTATTTGCTGCCGCTGGATATATAGTTTTTTATCCTAATCCAAGAGGAAGTACCAGTTATGGAGAAGAGTTTGCAAACCTTTTACATCATAATTATCCCGCAGAAGACTATTTGGACGTAATGGATGGAGTTGATTTTTGTATAAAGAAAGGAATTGCTAATGAAAATATGCTATATGTTACTGGGGGAAGTGCAGGTGGGTCAATGACTGCATGGATGATTGGTAAAAATAACAGATTTAATTCCGCAGTTGTTGTTAAGCCAGTAATGAACTGGATTAGCAAAACTCTGACCGCAGATAATTACTTTCAATATTCTGACACTAGGCTTGACGGACAATCGTGGGAAAACTTTCAAGAGTATTGGGATTTTTCACCTATTTCATTAGTTGGAAATATTGAGACTCCAACAATGGTTATGGTAGGAATGGAAGATTTAAGAACACCACCCTCAGAAGCAAAACAATTATATCATGGTTTAAAACTTAGAAAAATTCCAACTGTGTTAGTAGAAATTCCAGAAGCTAGCCATGCTATTTCTAATAGACCAAGTAATTTAATTACCAAAGTGGCACACATTTTAGCCTGGTTTAAAAAGCACCCTTAATTTATAACGGTTCTAAATTATAAACCTTAGCTTACTTATAACAATAAATTAAGAAGTTGTTTATTATTAATTAATAAATTTGATTTACAATTTTTAAAATATCTCTTAACTAAATCATATATAAGATGGAAAACTTATCAAATTCTAACGGTAATGGGTCTGGAAAATGTCCTTTCGCCCCAGCTTCAAAAAAACACACTTCAGCTGGAGCTTATTCAAATTCAAGTTGGTGGCCTAATCAATTAAATCTTAGGATATTACACCAAAACTCACAAGTAACTAGACCGACATCAAAAGATTTTAACTATTCAGAAAAATTTAAAAGTTTAGATTTAGATGCAATAAAAAAAGATCTTTATGATTTAATGACAGACTCACAAGATTGGTGGCCTGCAGATTATGGTCATTATGGCCCATTTTTTATTAGAATGGCCTGGCATAGCGCTGGTACTTACAGAATTGGAGATGGAAGAGGTGGAGCCTCTGCAGGAACTCTTAGATTTGCTCCTTTAAATAGTTGGCCTGATAACGGCAACCTTGATAAAGCAAGAAGACTGTTATGGCCAATAAAGCAAAAATATGGAGAAAAGATTTCTTGGGCTGATTTAATGATACTAACTGGAAATTGTGCATTAGAATCAATGGGCTTTAAAACATTTGGATTTGGAGGAGGTCGTGAAGATGTCTGGGAGCCTGAAGGAGATATTTACTGGGGACCTGAATCTGATTGGCTTGAAGACGAAAGATACAAAGGAGATAGAGAGTTAGATAACCCTCTAGGGGCTGTGCAAATGGGGCTTATTTATGTAAACCCAGAAGGGCCAAATAGTAATCCAGACCCTCTGGCTTCAGCTAGAGATATAAGAGAAACTTTTGCAAGAATGGCCATGAATGACGAAGAAACTGTTGCCTTAATTGCGGGAGGGCATACTTTTGGAAAAACCCATGGTGCTGGAGATCCATCTAATGTTGGTCCAGAGCCAGAGGGAGCAAGTATTGAACAAATGGGTTTTGGATGGAAGAATTCATTTAAGTCAGGAAAAGGGGTTGATACAATCACAAGCGGACTTGAAGGTGCGTGGACTCCAACGCCAATCAAATGGGATAGTACTTATTTTGATACATTGTTTGGTTATGAATGGGAGCTTACTAAAAGTCCAGCTGGAGCTCAACAATGGACACCTAAAAATGGCCAAGGTGCTGGGACTGTTCCAGATGCTCACGATAGTTCAAGAACTCATGCGCCAATGATGGCAACTACTGACCTAGCTTTAATAAAAGATCCTAAATACCTTGAAATATCAAAACGATTTCATGAAAATATTGAGGAGCTTGAAGATGCATTCGCAAGAGCTTGGTATAAATTAACTCACCGAGATATGGGCCCTATTTCAAGATACTTAGGAAAAGATGTTCCTAGTGAAGTATTGATATGGCAAGACCCAATACCTGCTGTAAATTATGAATTAATTGATAATAAAGACATTGATTCTTTAAAAGCTGAAATAACTAATTCAGGGCTATCTAATTCTCAACTTATATCTACTGCTTGGGCATCTGCTTCTACCTATAGAGGTACAGATAAAAGAGGTGGAGCTAATGGAGCTAGATTACAGCTTTCTCCACAAAACAGTTGGGAGGTTAATGACCCGAATAATTTGAACAAAGTTTTAGAAGTTTTAAAGTCAATTCAGTCAGATTTCAATCAGTCAAATGGATCAAAAAAAGTTTCAATGGCTGATTTAATAATTTTAGCAGGAAATACAGCAGTTGAAAATTCTGCCAAAATTGCTGGTCAGAATATTTCTGTCTCTTTTGTTCCTGGTAGAAATGATGCAATACAAGAGAACACTGATGTTGATTCCTTTTCTGTCCTAGAGCCAAAAGCTGATGGATTTAGAAATTACATGAAGCCTAATCAGGACAGACACGCTGAAGAATTACTTCTTGATAAGGCGCATTTACTAACTTTAAGTGCACCTGAAATGACAGTTTTATTGGCTGGAATGAGAGTCTTAGATACTAATTATAATGGTACCAAACATGGTTTATTGACAAATAACTCTGGAGCTTTAACAAATGATTTTTTCATCAATTTATTAGATATGAACATTGAATGGAAGCCACAGTCAAGTTCAGAAACTTTATTTAATGGAGTTGATAGAAAGTCTGGAAATATTATATGGACTGCCACTCGTGCGGATTTGATTTTTGGATCAAATTCACAATTACGAGCACTTGCGGAATCGTATGCTTGTAATGATTCAAAGGAAAAATTTGTAAGTGATTTTGTTAAGGTTTGGACTAAAGTGATGAATTTAGACAGGTCATAATTTTGATCAGTTAAAAAATCATCTATAACGTTTTCGAAAAACTTTACTAATAATTCAAGAAAAAAACAACTTTATTGAATTTTTCTTGAAATTAAACTATAAAGCGTGTAAATAATTGATTTTTGTTTTAATATCATGTTCCAGCTGATTTTTAGTTTAAGTTTGTTTAAAACCTATTCTCATGAAAAATTACGTCTTAATTATAGTCGCTCTTAATACATTACTATCTTATTCTCAGATGGCTCTCCCAATTAATTTTGAAGAAGGTCAAGTAACAACAGAAAGTTTTGTTGACTTTAACGGAGGTAATGGGACTGTGGTTGATAATCCGTTTATTACTGATGATAATTCTAGTAATACAGTTGGTAAAATAGTTAGAGACGGTGGAGATATTTGGGCAGGAAGTTATTTAATTGTTTCTCCCCTTGACTTTACAACTGAAACTACAATAAAAATGAGTGTATACTCTGTTTCACCAGGACTACTAGTTAAATTTAAGTTAGAAGATGATAATGATCCTGTAACTGCTGCAGTCGAAAGAGATGCATACACAACTAAAAACAATCAATGGGAAACTTTAACATGGAGTTTTTCAGGTGAAGAATCAAACACATTTCAAAGAATTGTTTTAATGTTTGACTTTGGAAATACAGGAGATGGAACAGAAAGTTCAACCTTTTATTTTGATGATATTTCACAATTTGATCCAACCGGAGGCTTAGCTCAAATTGATTTACCTATTACTTTTGATGATTCTTCAGTTTATTACTCATTAATTGATTTTGAAGGAAATGGCCCTTCAACAATCGAAGGAACATCTTCAGATAAATATGCCAGAGTAGAAAAAAGTAGCTCATCTGGCACTTCTGCAGGTGTAACAATTAGTAATGAGAGTGGTTTAGAAAACAACATTCCAGTAACTTCCTCAAATTCAAAAATGTATGTACATACCTATGTGACTGGGAGTTCAAATACAGGAATACCTGTAAGACTAAAGATTGAAAATAACAATGATCCAACACAATCTGTAGAAACAGAGGCATATACTACAGTAGTTGATGCTTATGAAGTCTTAGAGTTTGACTTTAATAATGAGGCAACTGGAACAGCAGCTCTGAATGAAAGCTATCCATTTAATAAGGTATCCTTATTTTTTAATTTTGGATCTGTAGGAGATGACCAAACTGTTTATTACTTTGATAATATTTCTTTTGGATCGCCAATTTCATTAGGCATAGATAGCGTTTCTAAAGATAGTTTTAAACTTTACCCAAATCCAGTTGAGGATTATTTAAATATTGATTCTTCAAATACTGTGATAAAAAACATAGAGGTCTTTAATATTCTTGGAAAAAAAATATATAGTACCAACTCTTCAGATAGCTTGGACATGAGCACTTATAGCGCGGGTATATATTTTGTGAAAATTAATAACACAATAACTTTTAAGATTCTAAAAAAGTAAGCAAATACTTATAACACATAAGGTAAAATTGCTTTTCTTTTTTTAGGATAATTATCAAATTTTTCTTTGTACCACTTATGATGATTAAGCGATCTTGGACTTAAATTGCAAAATGTCCATATTGCAAAAGTCATTGACGGCAAATTACAAGCTATTATCATAAACCCAATCCACTCTACAACTTCTCCAAAATGGTTTGGACAAGAAATATATTTAAACAAACCTCCGTGCGGAATTTGATAACTTTCATTGCTTGTTCTTAAAGATATTAAATACTTATCAGCAGCTTTGTTAATGTGCATCCCACTAAAAAAAACAACTAGACCAATTATTACATTTAATGATACTACAGATGATATTTCAGTATTTAAATAACCTAGGAAGTATCCATTTAAAAACCCATTTACAGAATTAAATAGAATAGCACTGACAACTATTAATAAAGGCATCTTTTTATTTTTCGTTCTGAGTTTAAAAGGAAAAATGAATGTTCTATTAAAATAATGTATTACCCATAACAGAATTAATAAATAAGTTAATTCATTTTTATCCGTCGGCCCCATTATTGTAATTACTGGCATTATTAAAAATGCTGGAAGCTCCATTATAAACCACCCCCATTTATTTGAAATCAGTACTCCCCATTTAGCATTACTATGTCTACCATAGGGTGCTTTAATTTTGAAAATCACTAGTACTAAAAAAGTTATTACCGCTACGGCAATCCATATGTAGTTTATTAGTTCAAACATTAAAATTTATTTAATTAATAAATTAAATATAATGAATGTTATTGTTATTAATTTGATAAATTTATAATATGAATTTAGACTCAACAGCAAAAGAAATTATAGAGTATTTAGAAAATCGAATTGATAAGAATTTAGTTAAAGACTCTGTTCACAAAGTGAAATTTATGACCGCAAGAGATATGATAGTTGAAATTACAAAAGATTGATTAATTCACCTTTTTAAGAACACAGAAATTAAAATTTTGAATAGTATCAAATGGAGTGACATGGTCTATATTTAAGTGGTCTATTAACTTAAAACTATTTGAAAACACTTCTTTTAAATCTTCAACAGAATATTTCTTTATTTCTAGCCCACTACATTTGAGAGGACCATTTTCTGAAAATGTTCCAATTATTAAATACCCATTTTTGTTTATCTGTTTTTCACAGATGTTAACGTATTTATTTATTTCATCACTCTTAGTTAAAAAATGAAATACAGCTCTATCATGCCATAAATCAAAACTTGCATCTGGGTTAAAGTCTAAAATATCTGAATTGTAAAATACACCAGAATTAGGAAAGTTTTTTGTTCTACTCTTGACCTCTTTTAAGGCATTATTTGAAATATCTAGTAAGCTAACTTTTGAATATTTTTTTTCTAATAAATTATCAATTAAAAAGCTTTTGCCACATCCAACATCAATAATTTCAGCATCCTTATTAACATTTGAAATTTCGATCAGCGAAAGAGATGTAAATGGTTTTTTTTGAAACCAACTTACCCCATCTATATTTTTCGTCTCATATATTCTTTCCCAATGCTTTTTATTTTCTTTCACAAGATTATTATTTATTACATAAAAGTACATAACATTATAATTACTTTTACTCAATATTAACAATATCTTATTTAGCCCCGTAGTTTAATGGATAGAATAGAAGTTTCCTAAACTTTTGATACAGGTTCGATTCCTGTCGGGGCTACAATTTGTTCACAAGGATTAATTTAAAGTCATTGCTAATTATATAAAATTATTTATATTTAAAATGTACAAGTTTAACTAACAAAACTAAAAAATGAAAAAAATTATCTTTATTGTGTTAACCATAATTCCTTTAATTATGAATTCTCAAGAAAAAAATCTGCCATTTTCTGAAATTGGTGATTACCCTAGTGAATTTACACCAACAAATGTTGTCTCTAGGCTAATTGATGGTTTAGGATATAGATTTTATTGGTCTACAGAATCTTTGACTGAAAATGATCTAAATTATAAGCCTAGTGAAGATAGTAGGTCTACAATGGAAGTAATTGAGCATATATATGGTCTTTCACTTATGATTGTAGCATCCTTTGATGGAAAAGAATTTGACTTTAAACAAGATAAATTGGATTATACAAATTTGAGAATAGAAACTTTAAATAATCTTATGTATATAAAAAGTAAGTTAAATAAAACTACAGATTTATCTCAAATAAATATTGAATTTAGTCAAGGTGATAATAAATTGAAATTTCCTTTTTGGAATCATTTAAACGGCCCTATGGCTGATGCTATTTGGCATTGTGGTCAAGTTGTTACAAATAGAAGAGCAAGTGGAAATCCACTAAATTCTAAAGTAAATGTATTTCTAGGCAAAACAATGCCTTAATAATTATCATAGTAAATGAAATGGATAATTCTATCATTCATTTAAATTTATAAAGGATTCAATTGTTTTATTTATAGTTTCTTCATTAATCATTGCATCATCGAATAAATAACTATACAAGGGCTTTGAATCAACTAGTGAATGTAGTTTTAAGTCTGTTTTTCTAGAATATATTTCGGTCCATTTATCTCTTACTGTTTTCCATTTTGAGTAATTTTGTATCCACCAGTCCGCAGCAGCTTTACACCTTCTGTCATCTACTTTTTTATAAGAGTTGAATCCTTTTTCTTTAGCGATTAAAATATCATTTTTGTCCTTTGATCTAATTATTTTACTATTATCTTGATCATGTATCCAACCATTATTTGTTATTTCTTGTCTATTTCCTCTTTCGGTTATATTATAGTCACTTCTTTTGCTATACTCTCTTCTTGGAAGAGGAGCATCAGTTATATTCTCCCAGTAACTTTTTCCATCTACATGTACCCAGGTTGCTGACCCTTCATATCGTGGGCTGTCATCTACCTGATATACTTTTTGTGTCCACTGATTTTTTACTTTTCCTTTAGACTTTGTCTTATAGTTCCAGCTATTATTTCCGTTGTAGATGTAGAACTCTTGATTTTCAAAAATCCAGTCTTGTTTCCAGTGCTTCATTACGTATGGTGAAGACGCCGGTCCAACAAGTAAAATATGTTGAATAGATATTTTGTTTTTTTCATCACTTACCAGTTGAGCCCATTCTAAGCCTGCACTTCTATAGTTTTTTGAAGGCACATAAGTGCTATCGCTAGAATATTTAAATGTTTCTGCAAAGTTAAATTCCACTTCAAAGCATCCGCACATTTTTTTAATTGCATTTCTGTCTTGAGTTTTTTTGTTTTGTCCAATTATTGATAGACTAAACGCCATCACCAAAATTGTACTTATTATTTTCTTATTATTCATTTTATTATATATTTACAGCAAATTTAATTAAGAATCATTCTAAATAAAAATTTTTTTCAATATTTTTTATTAACTTTTAGTTATGTTTTTTTATTGATTTGCTAGTTTTAATCATTCTAAATAATTAAATATAAAAACTATTTCTATCTGTAGATTAAAGGGTTATTTCAAATAGTTAAAACAATTGTTTAGTTTGTAATATTAGTTTTTCAAATATTTATGTTAATTTATGTATTAATTTAAAATATAAAAAAATGAAAAAATCAATTTTATTTATCTTCGCATTAACATTATGCTTTAATGCTTACAGCCAAGAAGGTTGGGTGTCTTATTACAAAGTTAATGATGGTCAGATGCAAACCGCTAAGGATGCAATTGCCAAAAAAACTAAAAAATATAATGGCAGTACAGACGGAGAATTAATATATACTTTTCAAGTTGAAGCTGGGGAAAGAGCACAACAATTAATTAGATTTGGTGTTGGACCTACTATGGCTTCCTTGGATGGGTATGATTCTGATGGTTATAAATATTGGATGGACAATGTATCTCCATTAATAAATAATGTAGGTGGTACAGAATATATTAGTTTTAACGAACAAGCTAGTTTCGATAATGTAACTCGAGGTACAAATAGAGTTTCTAAAGTTTTACATTATAATGTTAAGCGTTCTAAAGGAGCACACTTTTGGAAGTTTAGAAACAATGTTGCTAAAGCTGCTGCAGAATCTGATCAAGAAATGTCATTAAATGTATGGACAACAACAATTGGAGGAGCTTCTGGTCATGTATTAGTTTTTTATTCTCATACAGATTATTCTGGTTTTGACGGAGAACAAGAATCTTGGCCTAAAGTTATAGAGGCTTATAATAAACTATTTGGTGCAAATTCATTCGAAACTGATCAAGCACTTTTTAATGAAAGTCTTGAAATGTGGGGGAACTATTCCGAAATATGGAGATGGCTTCCAGAACTTAGTTCACCAGTTACAGAAATGTAATTTTTTAACCTCTCACACAATAATTTAAATTTATTGTGTGAGAGATTTTTGAAAACCCAAATCTGTCATGTTATGAAAAGTAATTATGAAATCGTCTTAAATGACATTAATTTAAATTTTAAGGACAGCAAGTATTCGACTTCTCAGTTGTTGGAAAACACAGGTCTTGATAAAAATACGGCCCGTGATGCAATTAAGAACAAAACTAGTAGATCTATTTCTAATTATATTAGGTTCTATAGACTCAATTATGCTCAAGAGTTATTAAAGACAGGAAAAAAAAATGTCTCTGAAATTGCTTACGATTCTGGATTTTCATCTCTTTCATATTTTTCTAAATCATTTAAAGATGAGTTTGGTTATAGCCCTAATGCTTCTTTAAATAATATCAAGCTTACAAGACAATTTAAGAATACGATGATTTCGGTTATTCGTAATAAGTCCAATTTGTCTTATTTGATTTATTCAGTATTATTTACCTTAATAATTCTTCTTCTTATCCCTTATGTAAACAAAGTAGATAATTATGAAAAAGAAAACAAAAAACTTATGCTACAAGAATATTCTAAAATTAACAATTTAGAATATCAAAGTTTATTAATTAATGATACAGTTTTATTAAGTAAAAAAATAAGAAATTATAATATTTCATGGCGTACTAGTGATAAATTCGGGTGGAGCAAACTTGCTAAAATTAATGACTCACTTGTATTGTTCCCAAGTAAACTCATTTCTATTTATAATCAAATAAAAGTTGAGCAAGAAGGAAAAGAATCTTTTCAGTTTTTTACCTCTGCTAGAAATTTTAAAAATGTCAAAATAACTCTAGATAATAAGCTAAATGAAGAAGGTATTTATTTTCCTGAAACTGAGTTATTTCTAGCAAATACGAACTATTCAAAATCTCATGAAAACCTTTTAATTAAACCTTTTTACATGGATAAGTATGAGGTTTCTAATAAAGATTATAAAGAATTTGTGGATGCTAATGGCTATTACAGAGAGGAATTTTGGCCTGTCGATTTAATGCATGAAGGAAAAAAAATTAGTTTTAATGAGGTTAAAACTTCTTTCGTAGACAAAGCTAATTTTCCTTCGCCTAAAGATTGGTATCAAGGAACCTATGAAAATGGTAAAGACTTATATCCTGTCTCTGGGATATCTTGGTATGAAGCATCTGCATATGCGAAGTTTAGAAATATGTCGTTGCCAAGTGTTGCAGAATGGTTTTATGCATTCGATAGAAATAGACCCGAGAGAGCTTTAAAAAATGCAAATATTAACTCCTATAATTATACTAAATCAAGAATCGAATCCGATTCAGAAAATAATAATGGGATTTTTGATATGGCTGGTAATGTAAGAGAATGGGTTAGTAATAATATTAAAGATAATCAGAGTAGAGGTATTTTAGGAGGCTCATTTGCTGATGATACTTATGTGCCTTTTGATTTTTATTCTCAAAATGCATGGAACAGATCTAGTTATAATGGCATTAGATTAGTTAAAAAAATTGAGTCTGATAATTCTGGTGAAATTTTTTACAAAAGAGAAAAACTAAGAAACTTTTATGAAAATTACAGAACAACAGAAAAAGAATGGGATTTGATTGAAAGTTTGTTTATGTATGATAAAAATAACATCAACTTTGAACAATTAAATACTTCAAAAGTAACTGGTCAGGAATTTTATTGCACATCTTCTAATATAATTACTTCTAATATGACGATGCCCGTTCATCATCTTAGAGCAGACCCTGAAATAAAATCCAAAAAAGCACTTATATATTTTCCAGGATCTAATGCATTATATCGTGATAAAATTACTTATCCAACTTGGATGACTGAAATGGTAAATTCGGGTGTTGATGTTATATTCCCAGAGTATTTAAGTACTTATTCTCGACAAGACGGAATGCAAACTGATATCGGAAACACTTCAATGAATTATAGAGATCATTTAATCACGTGGGTAAAAGAAGTTAGGTACGCAGTGGATTATGCTATTCAAAATGGTTATGAGCCGCACTATTTTGGAGTAAGCTGGGGTGGGCAAGTAGGAGTAAATATTTTGGCAATTGAAGATAGATTCAAAACAGGAATCCTGTATGTAGGAGGAATTTCTCTAGATGATGTTAGAGAAGAAATTCAGCCAGAAAAATATGCTGCTAGAATTAAGACCCCTACTTTGCTTTTAAATGGTAGGTATGATTTTTATTTTCCATATCAATCTTCTCAACTACCTCTTTATAACCTTATGAATTTAGATAATAACAACAAAAGACATGTAGTAGTTGATTACGCTCATTATGTTCCAATGCATATTGTTAGAGAAGAAACTTTAAAATGGATAAACGATAGATAATTTTATTATATTTAAGAATGAGGTTATTTCTATTAGTATTTTTACTTCCAACTGGATTCCTACTTTCTCAGACTTTTTATTCTGTAGACTACTCATATCAGGCAGACCTAAAGGTTCATGTAGTTGATTATGAGTACCAAGCCGATTTATTAGTTTATAAAGTGCAAAATAAATATCAAGCTAAAGGTAACTCTGGGTTATGGTATTTCACCGACTATGCTTATCAAGCAGATTTTAAAATTTTTTTTGTAGATAAAAAATATCAAGCTGAGTTAAATGTTTATTTTGTAAAAAATAAATATCAAGCAAAATGGAAGTCTAATAACAAAAAGCAGTTGTTATTTTGATTATTTATAACTTTATTAAGAAATAGTCGATAAATTTTACATTTATTTGTAGTCAATTAAAAAAATTCTGATGAAATTTTTTCTTAGAAACATATATCTGTTTATAGTTTTTTTAAGCTTTAGTTCTAACGCTCAAATTTTAGATCCTGTAAGCTGGGAGTTCGAAACAGTAAAAATCACTGATACTGAATACGAACTTGTCTTCACAGCAGACATTGACAATAAGTGGTCAGTATATTCTCAATTTATTGATGGTTTAGGTCCAGTTCCAACTTCATTTGAATTTGATGAAAACTCTAAAGTTGAATTTGTTGGAGATGTAATTGAAGATAAAAACAATAGAGTTACAGAGCAAGATCCAGTTTTTGGGATAGTAGTGTCAAAGTTTTACACAGAGGCAAAATTTACACAAAAAGTAATTATTAAAGATCTCCAATCTTCAATATCTGGATATTTAACATTCATGACTTGTGATGACACACGCTGCCTACCACCTACAGATATTGATTTTCGTTTTGATTTTGACGCTATAAAAAGTTCAAAAAATGATGTTTTAAACACTGATTTAAAATCTAAATTAGTGCAAGACCCAAATATTTTATTATACGGTTATGAACCTCAAGAAGTAATTTCTTCTTCCAACAATTGTAACACAGAGGTTTCAGAATCTAACACTGAAAAGAACAAAACACTATTTAGTATTTTTGGCTTAGGATTCATAGGAGGATTGTTAGCGTTACTTACTCCATGTGTTTTTCCTATGATACCACTTACAGTTAGTTTTTTTACTAAACAGAATGATAAAAAAGGTGTCTACAGTGCATTACTTTATGGCTTTTTCATCGTTTTAGTTTATTTACTTTTAAGCGTCCCATTTCATTTGCTAGACTCTGTAAATCCTGATATTTTAAATGAGATATCAACCAATGTTGTTTTAAATATCATTTTCTTTTTGATATTTATATTTTTTGCATTTTCATTTTTTGGATATTACGAACTGACATTACCTTCTAGCTGGGTAGATAAATCAACTAAAGGTGAAACTTTTGGTGGAGTTTTAGGCGTCTTTTTTATGGCATTAACTCTTGCAGTTGTTTCGTTCTCTTGTACAGGTCCAATTTTAGGATCACTTCTTGCAAGTTCCATAACAAGTGATGGTGGAGCTTGGCAATTAACTGCAGGAATGGGTGGTTTTGGTGTTGCTCTAGGATTACCATTTGCATTATTTGCAATGTTCCCTAAAGTATTACTCAACTTACCAAAGTCAGGATCTTGGCTGAATACTATCAAAGTTGTGCTGGGATTTGTTGAGCTTGCATTAGCTTTGAAATTTTTATCTAATGCGGATTTAGTAGCTCATTGGGGTCTATTAAAAATCGAAGTATTCTTATTTTTGTGGTTTGTTATTTCTGCTTGTTTAACACTTTATCTATTGGGAATAATTAAATTTCCACATGATCAAAAAGTAAATAGCTTTTCTTTTTTTAGAATATGTAGTATAATTTTGGCTTTTAGTTTTTCTATTTATCTTGCTTCAGGATTTCGTTTTAACTCTGAGACCTCAACTTTTAAACCATTGTCTTTGCTAAGTGGTTTAGCACCACCAGTTGGTTATAGTATTTTTTACCCTAATGATTGTCCAAATAATTTAGAATGTTTTAAAGATTTAAAAACTGGTATTGATTATGCTGTAAAAGTTAATAAGCCAATCCTTTTAGACTTTACTGGATTTGCTTGTGTTAATTGTAGAAAAATGGAAGAACATATATGGCCTCTGGCTAAAGTTGATAATGTGATAAGAAATGACTACGTGTTAATCTCTTTGTATGTAGATGATAAAAAACAATTACCCGAGAATGAACAGATTATGGTTAAAAGAACTACAGGTGAGGGGTTTAGAAAACTTAAAAATTATGGTCATAAATGGGCGCATTTTCAAACTGAATTTTTTAATACAAATTCACAACCATATTATGTCCTTTTAAATCCTGATGGGAAAAAGCTGTTGACCTCTCCAGTTGGTTATACACCTGACGAGGACGATTATTTGTCTTTTTTAGAGTGTGGATTGGAATCTTTTAATTCTAAAAGCATTAAATTTAATTTAAATTAAAGTTTAGTGAAAGAGAAGAAGCTTAAATATGATATTGCTTACTTAAAAATGGCCATTGAATGGGGTAAACTTTCTTATTGCAAGCGAAAGAAAGTTGGCGCTTTGATTGTTAAAAATAACATGATTATCTCAGACGGGTACAATGGTACGCCCTCAGGATTCGAAAATATCTGTGAAGATGATGAAAATTACACAAAATGGTATGTCCTTCACGCCGAAGCGAATGCAATAACTAAAATAGCTTCCTCAACACAATCTTCTGACGGAGCAACTCTTTACATTTCTTTATCACCATGTAAAGAGTGTAGCAAATTAATTCATCAGGCTAAAATAAAAAGAGTAGTATTTAATAAGGCTTACAAAGATACATCTGGATTAGACTTCTTAGAAAAAGCTGGAATTGAGATAACTCACATTACAGACTTGGATTAGTCTTTTTTTGATAACTTCTGAATCTTTTTTGAAGTTCTTAAAATAGTCATTACTAAAATACAGCAAAGACCACACATTATAGCAATAAGTGCTATTATACTATCTCCAGAAAAAGGATTTCCCCAATCTACTATTGTACAGTTATAGATGACTATTAATAAAGCAATAATTGAAATTACGTAGGTTGATTTAATCATTTTAAATTAGTTCTTTAATGTTAGACATAAATAGTTTTACAGCTATTGCAAGTAAAACTACACCGAATACTTTTCTTATAATTTGTATCCCATTTTTACCGATTATTTTTTCAATTTTTCCAGAAGTTTTTAAGACCAAATAAATAACAATGACATTAACAATAATTGCAATAATTATATCTGGAGTTGAAAATTCTGATTTAATGGAAAGTATAGTTGTTAAACTTCCAGGACCCGCAATTAATGGAAATGCTAGTGGAAATACAGACGCTGTCATTGTAGTGTTATCTTCGTCTTTATATAATGTGATTCCTAAAATCATTTCCAGAGCAATAAAAAATAAAACAAATGAACCAGCTACAGCAAAAGAGTTAACATCAATGCCGATTAGTGACAAAATGTTTTCCCCTATAAATAAGAAAAATATCATTATTACACCAGCAATTAGAGAAGCTTTTTCACTTTGAATATGTCCAACTTTTTTTCTTAAATCAATAATTATAGGAATATTCCCTACAATATCTATAACAGCAAATAAGATCATAAACGCTGTAAATATATCTTTGAAATTCAAATCCATACTTGTTGTTTTTTTGCAAATTTCAGTTAATTATATATAATTACAATGATAATTTTTATATTTTTTTTTAATATATATTTGAGCTATGTTTCAAATTAAAAACACTCTTGTATCTGAGTCTATTATAGAGAATGATTTTGTTTGTAATCTTAGCAAATGTAAAGGAGCATGTTGCATTGAAGGTAATGCAGGTGCTCCTTTAGAAGATAAGGAGATTGATGAAATAAAAAAGTCTTACCCTATTGTAAAACAATACTTAAGCTCCAAATCAATTAATGAAATTACTAAACAAGGTCAATTTATTACTACTGTTTCTGGTGATTTCGAAACTCCTTTAGTTGATGGAAAAGAGTGTGTTTATTTAATTTTAAATGAAAATAAAGTAGCTCAATGTAGTTTTGAAAAAGCCTTTGAAGAAGGACTTATTTCATGGAAAAAACCAATATCATGTCATTTGTATCCAATTAGAACCAAAGATTTTAGTGAGTTTGTTTCGGTAAATTATGATAAATGGTCTATTTGTAGTGATGCTTGTGTTTTAGGTAAAGAGCTTCAAGTTCCAGTCTATAAATTTGTAAAAGATGCACTTATTAGAAAGTTTGGAAAAGACTGGTATCAAGAACTAGAATTAGCCGCAAAAGATTTAAAAAAATAGACTGCAATTTTTTTTCGTTTTTTTATTTTAATTTTTTTATCTCCTGATAGACATTTTTTCTACTTGTTTTTAAAACACTGTAAATCAATATTTTATATTAAAAATTTTGTCTTATTTATTTTTTCAAATAAAACTTGTTTTGTTAAAAACTTGTACACAATGTTAATAAACATGACTTTCATTTTCGAGAAAAATTTTGAATATTTGTTAGTCCCAAGTTATATTAAATTTAACGTTAATTTTAAAAATTTTAGTAAGTATGTCAAATGCAGTAGAACCTCTTTTGGAAGAAAATAAATCAAGGTTTGTAATATTTCCAATTCAACACCATGATATATGGGAATGGTATAAAAAATCGGAAGCTAGTTTTTGGACAGCAGAAGAGATTGATTTACACCAAGATCTTACGGACTGGACCAATAAATTAAATGATGATGAGAGGTATTTTATCAAACACATTTTAGCTTTTTTTGCTGCAAGTGACGGAATTGTTAATGAAAATTTGGCAGAAAATTTTGTAAATGAAGTACAATATAGTGAAGCTAAATTCTTTTATGGTTTTCAGATTATGATGGAAAATATTCATAGCGAAACTTATTCTTTACTTATTGATACTTATGTTAAAGATGAAAAGGAAAAAGATCAACTATTTAATGCGATTGAAACATTTCCTGCAATTAAGAAAAAAGCAGACTGGGCACTAAAGTGGATAGAATCTCCAAGTTTTGCCGAAAGATTAATAGCATTCGCAGCAGTGGAAGGTATATTTTTCTCAGGAGCTTTTTGTTCAATCTTTTGGCTTAAGAAAAGAGGTCTAATGCCTGGCTTAACATTTTCTAACGAATTAATTTCAAGAGACGAGGGTGTACATTGTGACTTTGCTGTTCATTTACATAACAAACATCTAGTTAACAAAGTTCCCAAAGACAGAATTAGAGAAATCCTAATTGATGCTTTAAATATTGAAAGAGAATTTATAACAGAATCCTTACCAATTAGCCTTATTGGTATGAATGATAATTTAATGTCTCAATATTTAGAGTTTGTAACAGACAGACTGCTTGGTGAATTAGGATGTGAGAAGGAGTACAACACTTCAAATCCATTTGATTTTATGGATATGATTTCATTACAAGGCAAGACAAACTTCTTTGAAAAAAGAGTTTCTGAATATCAAAAAGCAGGAGTTTTAAACAAGGAAGAAGAAAAGGATAAATTTAGTTTTGACGCAGATTTTTAATCTAATAATCAAGAACTAGTTTTTTTTCCAATTTTCTATTAAACTATATAAAATTAACTAACTAACTTTTTGGATTTAATCCAAAAAAATTAAACGAGCTACAAATATGTTTGTACTAAAAAGAGACGGTAAAAAAGAGCCTGTGATGTTTGATAAAATCACGGCAAGAGTAAGAAAACTTTGCTATGGGTTAAACCCTTTAGTAGATCCAGTAAAAGTAGCTGCCAGGGTTATTGAAGGACTTTATGATGGTGTAACAACTAGCGAGTTGGACAATTTAGCTGCAGAAATTTCTGCTACAATGACTACAGCTCACCCTGATTTTGCTAAGTTAGCTGCTAGAATATCCGTTTCAAATCTTCACAAAAACACTAAAAAATCTTTCAGTGATGTGATGGAAGATCTTCACAAATATGTCAATCCTAGAACTGGTAAAAAAGCTCCCTTATTAGCAGATGATGTTTACAAAGTTATCGCTGATAATAAAGAATTATTAGATTCTACAATTATTTATAATAGAGATTTCGGATATGATTACTTTGGATTTAAAACATTGGAAAGATCTTATCTTTTAAAGTTAAATGGAGAAATTGCTGAAAGACCTCAACACATGTTAATGAGAGTTGCAATCGGTATTCATCTAGATGATATGGACGCTGTAATTGAAACTTATGACCTCATGTCAAAAAAGTTTTTTACTCACGCAACTCCTACATTATTCAATGCGGGTACTCCTAAACCTCAAATGTCATCTTGTTTTTTATTGACAATGAAAGATGATAGTATTGAAGGAATTTACGATACATTAAAACAAACAGCTAAAATATCTCAATCAGCTGGAGGTATAGGTTTGTCTATTCATAATATAAGAGCTACTGGCAGTTATATTGCTGGGACTAATGGAACTAGTAACGGAATTGTTCCAATGCTACAAGTTTTCAATGACACTGCTAGATATGTAGATCAAGGTGGAGGAAAAAGAAAAGGAAGTTTTGCTATTTACATTGAGCCATGGCATGCTGATATTTTTGATTTTCTTGATTTAAAAAAGAATCATGGGAAAGAAGAAATGAGAGCTAGAGATCTTTTTTATGCGATGTGGGTGCCAGATCTATTTATGAAAAGAGTTGAGGAAAATGGTGAATGGACACTTATGTGCCCGAACGAATGCCCAGGACTATGCGATGTTCATGCAGATGCTTTTGACAGTTTATACCTTAAATATGAATCAGAAGGTAAGGGAAGAAAAACAATTAAGGCAAGAGAATTATGGGAAAAAATACTTGAATCTCAAATTGAAACAGGGACCCCTTACATGTTATACAAAGACGCTGCGAATGTAAAATCTAATCAACAAAATTTAGGAACTATTAGATCTTCTAATCTTTGTACAGAAATTTTAGAATATACATCACCAGACGAAATTGCAGTATGTAATCTAGCTTCAATTGCTCTACCTATGTTTATAAAAGATGGAGAATTTGACCATCAAGAATTATATAGAATTACAAAAAGAGTAACTAAAAATTTAAATAGAGTCATTGACAGAAATTACTATCCAGTAAAAGAAGCAGAAAACTCAAACTTTAGACACAGACCAATTGGTTTAGGGGTTCAAGGTTTAGCAGATGCCTTTATTTTATTGAGACTCCCATTTACTAGTGACGCTGCCAAAAAATTAAATCAAGATATTTTTGAAACTTTATATTTTGCAGCAGTAGAAGCATCCATGGAAGAAGCTAAAAATGATGGTCCATATCAAACTTATGAAGGGTCTCCTATTAGTAAAGGTGAATTCCAACATAATTTATGGGGTGTTGATGAAAAAGAACTTAGTGGAAATTGGGACTGGGCAGACCTAAGAAAAAAAGTACTTAAAAATGGAGTAAGAAATTCTTTATTAGTAGCGCCAATGCCTACAGCGAGTACATCTCAAATATTAGGGAATAACGAATGTTTTGAGCCATACACTTCAAACATATATACAAGACGTGTATTGTCTGGAGAATTTATCATTGTTAATAAGCATCTTTTAGAAGATTTAGTAAGCCTAGGTCTATGGGACGAGGGCTTAAAACAAGATATTATGAGAGCAAATGGTTCTGTTCAAAATATTGATATAATTCCTGATGATATAAAAGAGCTATACAGAACTGTTTGGGAATTAAGTATGAAAGACATAATTGATATGTCTAAACAAAGAGGTTACTTCATCGATCAATCTCAATCCTTAAATTTATTCTTGGAAGGTGCTACTATGGCTAAATTAACTTCAATGCATTTTTATGCTTGGAAGAGCGGCCTGAAAACTGGAATGTATTACCTAAGAACTAAAAGTGCTGTTGATGCGATTAAATTTACTTTAGATACTAAATCTGATTCAGAGCCAACCAAAGAAGCTAAAGCTAAACAAGAAGTTGTTGAGCCAGCAGTAGTGGTAAAGCCAGAGGTTGTTGCAAGTAAAAAGAAAGCTGCAGCTAAAACAGCACAAAAATTTGCTGAGACAAAAGATGTTGTTGTTGAGCCTATGAGTGCAGAAGAAATGAAACAATTAATTGCTCAATCCAAAGAGGGTCAAGGTGATGATTGTTTAATGTGTGGGTCTTAAATAGAGAAATACATAAATAAAAAAAGCTCCTAATTAATTAGGAGCTTTTTTTATGGACAAAACTTCAAGTTATATGAATTATTATCTATCTAGTTTAGCTGGCTTAACAGATGAATCATGAGATTCATTATAGTCTGACAACAAATTCATTACTGCATTTAATAAATCTTTAGTTTCTTGTAAAATTCCAAAGTACAAGGTTGTATTTTTTGGACTTTTTTCTTCATTTCTTGT
>Ga0208949_1000276_pt1 | contig 22305 bp, 19 predicted proteins | sample AOAMet1_03_M0_10_2_FD_188231 | JGI IMG/M metagenome (GOLD analysis project Ga0208949, IMG submission 188231) | Ammonia-oxidizing marine microbial communities from Monterey Bay, California, USA - CAN11_03_M0_10 (SPAdes) | ecosystem: Environmental > Aquatic > Marine > Intertidal zone | place...
AGAAATTCTGATATTGAGTGCGTTTTATCGAGAATAAAATAATCTTCATCATAAATTCAAATATATAAATTTTAATAAATCAAGATGCTTAATTTAATAAAAAAAAGTAAAAAATTAATTATAAAAAGTGCTCTTAAACTAAAAATAATTATTATTTTATTTGGATTTTTTTTCTCATCACTCTCTTTAGCTGAACCTACATTTATTGCTAATCTTGATATCAGCAGCGATGAAGGAGTTTCTACTGGAATAACATTTAAACCTGACGGTACAAAAATGTATATTACAGGACAAAGTGCTGATAAAATATTACAATATAATCTAACGACAGCTTTTGATATTACTTCAGCAACTTTAGAAAAGTCAGTACTTATCCGAGCAGTAGAGACTACACCACAAGATGTAAAATTTAATTCAGATGGAACTGTAATTTTTATTTTAGGAAAAACTGGTGCTGGGATCGATAGATGGTCTTTAAGTACACCCTATGATATTGGATCGATCACTGCAACAGATACCACTCATACTTCTATTGGAGGTGATCCAAGAGGATTTGCTTTTAATAATGATGGAACAAAAATGTTTGTTTTGGATGGTAGTGCAGAAAAGCGGGTAGAAGAATATAATCTTTCAACACCATATAACCCTGATACTAAAACTTTAACCAACACACTTGGTAATGCAACAAGTAGTAATTTTCATCAGGGACTAGGTTTCAATGCTGATGGATCAAAAATGTTTGTAGTAAAAGGAGAAGATAGTACGGATAATGCTGATAATAAAATTGATGAATACGCTTTATCTACAGCTTTCGATATATCAACCGCAACATTAACTGGTACATTCTCACCAACTATTTCCAGTGCTGCAGACATAACTGGTCTGGCTTTCAATAATGCTGGAACAAAAATGTATCACTTAGATTTTGATGGTGATAAAGTTCATGAATATAGCTTAAGCTGTCCTTTTGCAGTTGTTAGTTCGTCAACGTGTGACGCACCACAAAAAAATAAAGATGTAAGGGGTGTAGTTGATGCACAAATTAATACTGCTAAAAATTTTGCTAAAGACTCAAGTCAGTCTGCTTTAAAAAGATTATCTATTTTAAGAGCGAATAAATACTACAACGCAAGTGCACAAAATATAGAGTTAAACTTTCAAAATGAATTATTAAAGAAAGTATCCAATAATGTTTTAAGTTCCGCACAAGCTAAATTAAACCCACTTCAAAAATTAGATCAAATTTTACCTAATGATTGGGAGGTATGGTCTGAAGGTAGTATTAGTTTTGGAAAAATTGGTGAGAGCTCCTTAAGTTCTGCTCAAGATATTGATAGCCTTGGTATAACTGTGGGTGTTGATACAAAAATGGATAATGACCAAATATTAGGAGTTGCTTTAAGAGTAGGTAACACTGATGTTGATGTTGGAACCTTTGGTTCTAAAGTTGATACAAATGCATTAAGTTTATCTCTTTATGGAATTAACAGTTTAGAAAACAGTAATTTTTTAAAACACGTTTTTGGAGTTAGTTATTTAGATAGTGATATTGTAAGAAAATATGAAGGAAATACCGACATAAATACGGGTGACCGTGAAGGTAAGCAGGTTTTTGGTTCACTTAATTTTGGAAGAGAGTATGAAAATGGTGATTTAATTATTACTCCAACAGGTCGTATCGATGGAAGTTATACAGCACTTAATGGTTATACAGAAAGTGGCAGCGCTGCAGCACTTAGTTATAATGATCAAGACATTAAATCTTTAATGGCTTCTTTAGGAGTATTAATAGACCAAGATGTTGATCTAGAAAATTCAACTGTAAGATCTAGAATTAATCTTGAATACAGTAAAGAGTTTGCCTCAAGCTCTAAGGTGGTAACAAGCTACGTATCAAACAGTGAAAGTTTTGAATATCAAGCTGATAACAAAAATAGAGATATATACACAGCAGGACTTGGTTTAGATTTTAAGCATGACCAAGGGTTAACAATTAGTACTGATTACGAAAGACAGCAAATCAAGGGTCATGGTTATATTAATAAATTTACATTATCAGCAGGCTTTTTATATAGAAAAGAAACAGAGTTTGCACTTGGTCTTGATGAAGAAATGACTTCGAGCTTTAAAATTTCTAAAGCACTAGGTGTATTTGATTTAGAATTTGATTTAGAAAATAATTTTTCAAATCAAGAAAATCATAATGCTAACTTATCTATATTAAGTAAATTTTAATGAGTAAAATAAAAATAGTTTTCTACTTAGCTTTAGCTTTTATTTTTTATAAAGGCTTTGTTGCATTTCAAAATTTTGAAATTGGTGTTGATGACAGGGTTGCATCTATAGAAGAAAAAGCAGATTTTGAAAAAGAAGGTGAAGTAATTGGTCTCATGATGTACTTGGGCGACCCACCAGAATTATATGAACATTTATTAACTAAGAATAAATCTAGGTGTTTAGAAATGAGACAAACAGCAGAAGAGAGCTCCTCTGCATACTATGAATGCGCAAGAGTGAACGCCGTCCTTAAAGGTGGAAAAATTGTAAGCATTATTAATGAAATTGAAGTTATAGAATAATTATTAAATTAAAATTTATTTGAAATTTCTATATTTGCACCATAGTCAGGTACATCACTTATAAAATTATAATTAGAGCTCATCTTTAAATCAAATCCATTTATGTTATTTGTATATGAGAAACTAGTATTTTCAAAATTATTCAGATCAAATACAAATTTCATTTCATCAATTGGCACATACCCTACAGATAAATAAATTTCATTACTATGACCTTTGCCGTTAGATTGAAATCTCTCAAAATTTCCAACGAATGACCATCCTGTTATGGAAGTGACATCAAAACCATAACCAATTCTAAGATTATGCTTTGATTTATTTTCTACATTATAATTGTAAACTGTACTTTGACTATTAAGATAATAAAATTCTGCATCTGATGATGGGCTTAGATCTGCAATATATTCTAATCGACCATGGTGATTAATAATTTCATCTTCTTCTTTATCTGTATCTGTTTTATCTAAAAGGACACCAAGTGTTATTAATGCTGATTTAATATTTTGCTCTTTATAAAGTAGTGCATCAGCTAAACTATCTCCAACAACAGTTCTTTCTCTAAATGCTTTTAGTTTTGTGTACCCTAAATCTAATTTAATACCTGGATTGAGATTTAAATCTTCATCAACTATTCTTTTTCCAAAATTAAATGATCCATATATCTGTTGACCTTCTCGGTTTCCCTCTAAAATGTTACCATAAATAACCCTTTTTTGATTTATATCTAGTAAACTAACTCCAATTAATGCATCTGTAAAAAAATGATCATCTCTAAGTTTGGTATCATATAGGGCAAAACTATATGCATCTGTCTCTAATTTTGTTCCACTACTTCCAATATCAACATTATCATTTGCATACTGAAAAACGTATCCATGCATAGCATCTCTGTCATCATCTTTAATTTTATCTGCACCAACTGAGATACCATAACTGTGAAAGTCTCTTGATGATGAATTTATAGATTTATTTTTACCTAAGCTAATTCTACCTTCACTCCATTTAAACCAATCCTCACTATCATAACTTCTATCAATTTCTTTTTTAGAATTTTTAAGAGCACTAACTAATTTTGATATTTTTTCATTTGTAAAATCAATTTCTGCATTAAGATTTGATAAATTATCTTTATTTTTATGTCTTCTTAACCACTCAATTCGATGAAAGATTGGAAGAGTATTATTTTTAATTATACGTTTTGATAATTCAACATTAGCTTCAATGATTGCTTTAACATCATCGTTAGCTGATGCATCAGCACAAGTAATTGTACCAGCGCAAGCTACACTATATTCAAAAATTGTGTTAGTGCCAGTCTGAGACTGTCTGCTATCTGTATCTTGTGTAATATATAATTTTGTAAAATTTGCTGAAAAAATAAATCCAGCCATGATTGAATTTCCTGAAGATGAAACTTGGTCACTAAATGAATATGACTGAGAAAATTCCAAAGTGCTCACATCCCATGGGGTTGTTAATGTATATTTATGAATTGAGTCTGAGCCATTTCCACCTATATAAAATATAGTTCCACTTGAATGAAATTGAATACTTCTTGGGTTACTTTCTTTACTAGTTAAAGCTGAAGATTGAGTTGAATCTTTTGTTGCAGTCTTTACATCCCACGGGGTGGACAATGTAAATTGTTGTATTACTTCTGTTTGATTACCAGTGACATACATTTTGGTTCCATCAGTTTTAAAAGCTAAAGATCTTAATTGATTTTCATCTGATACATTAAAATCATCATCATATTGTAATGTAGAAGTATCCCAAGCCGTAGTTAAATTGTATTGTCTAACTGACAACTCAGCATTATCTATAACATACATCACTTTCCCATCTGGTTTGAATTTTATTGCATGAGGTTTGTCTATGTTAGTTAAAGGTGTTGAAGAGGTTTTAGTAGCAGTGTTAATATCAAATGGAGTGCTTAAAGAATACTGAATTACACTATCAGTTGTAGAGGTAGTATCCTTTTCACGATTTGTTACATACATAATTGTTCCATCTGGTTTAAAGTTTATTTGTCTTAAGCCATCAGCGTCTGAGGAAATATCTTTTGATTGTTTAAATTCTATAAAAGCAAAAGCATTAGAATAAAATAATGCTAAAAAGCTAAATACAAAAAATGATGTCTTGAGAATTTTTTTCACCTTAGCAGATTAATGAAATTGGGATAAATACAACCGTGTTGGTGCCCAAATCGAATTAAATTTGTTAGCTATAATATCATTTGAGAGCATTCTCACATCTCATGTTGACAACTGACCAAAATGGGTGGAAAAAACAACTTGTAAGACTTTAATAGAGATCATGATTAAAATTACAAATAAAACTAATGAAGAACAAATCTTCAAAATTATTAATGAAAATTTTAGTCAGTTAGCACCCTCATATTATTCGTTGGTAACTCATTGGTTTATTAATGCTTATAAAAATTTTAAAGGTATCGATAAGTATATAATTTTAATTTATCTGATTAATAAAGACTTTATTCACTATAGAAAAAATGGACTAATGGTTGATTATGATACGTTTTATAAGGATAAAACACTAGAAATTCCAAATATTAATATTTCAGATATTGCAAGAGACCTTCTTATACCTAAGGAAAATGTAAGAAGAAAAATATCTGAATTAGAGGAAAAAGGTATTATTAAAAGAGCAGGAAAAAAGATCTTTATTGAAAGACCTGGCTTTATACAAGCAAAAGCTAATATAACTTTAAAAGATTTTAGTAGTTTGGTTTCTACGTTTAGTGAAATTTTAAAAGATAAAAAAATAATTAAAGAACCTTTAAACGCAGATCAAATTTCAGATTTAATTAAAGAAAATTTTTCTTTTTGTTGGTATCAATTTTATAAATTTTTATTCATGTTTTCTAACCGTTGGAAAACAGATACTAAAACTCATGATTTAGAAACAATATGTGTGGGATTAATTGTAATGATTAATACTGTTCAAAATAGAGGTTTCAAAGACAAGAATTTAGATAGACAAAAATATTTTAAAGCAGTTCAAAAATCTAATCACATTGGTATTAACGCATTTTCTATAGCTGATATTACGGGAATTCCAAGGGCTACCGTTGTAAGAAAATTACAATTTTTAATCGAAAACAAATTTTTAAATATTAGTGAAAAAAAACTTTATAACTTTGCTATGGGGACACAAACTAAACAATTTAAAGTGCTCACTAAATTACAAGATAAAAATATGAAAGCTTTGGGTAAATTTTTGTATAAGGTTTTTAATCAGATTAAAATAATAAACACTAATTAGATTTTCTTAAAATAAGAACAAAAATTACAGACGTTACCATCATCACTAATGCATAGGCAGCTGTGGGTACCATATAAATAATATTATCAAATAATTGAGTAGCAACAAAAACTGCTAGGGTTCCATTTTGCAAACCACATTCTAAAGAGATAGCTCTTTGTTGAGGTGTCCCTGATGCAAAAAATTTAGCAACGTAAAATCCTATCACCATCATAGTTACATTTAATATTAAGGCTATTAAACCTGCTCGAGTTAAAAAGCTTACAATTTTATCCCATTCTTCAATATATATTGCAGCAAAAACAAGTAAAAATAATGCAATAGAAAATCTTTGAATAAACTTCAAATTTCTAATCACTAAATCACCAGTAAAGTGTCTAATAATCATTCCAATTATTACTGGAACCGTAACTACAAAAAACATTTTTAAAGAAATGGATACCATTGTTATTTCTCTCTCAACATAGGTGATATCAAATAGATTAATTGAATTGATCACAATGAATGGCACTGTTACTATACTTAATAAGCTCATAACTGCTGTCAGTGATATTGATAGCGCTACATCACCCTCTGCAAATTTTGTAAGAACATTGGAGGTTACACCCCCTGGAGCAGCTGCAATTAGCATTACTCCTAAGGCCATTTCAATCGGCACACCTAAGGTAATGATAAGTAGATAGGCAACGATTGGTAAAACAATCAACTGACAAATAAAACCAATAAAAAAATCTTTAGGGTTTTTTACAACTCTTAAAAAGTCATCTACTGTTAAAGAAGCTCCTAGACCAAGCATAATAATAGCTAGAGCGATTGGAGCGATGTTGGTTACTATTTCCATTAATTTAATTTAAAATTTCATGCATAGTTCCACCCATTTTGATCATTTGTCAACCCATTTTGGACAGTTATAAAGAATAAAATAAATTATCGGTCATAAAGCTATAGCTAATAAATTTAATTTAATTTTAACACCCGTACAAATGTATTTATTTTACATACGTTAGTCAGCATAGATAAAATTATAAGATTTATATCTTTTAAAAGATGGTGTTTAAAAAAAGCAAAAACTATCCAATTGATATTAAAGTGAGATCATCACTTAATTTTCCAGATTTAGAGCTGTCAATTATTTTTTTACTAATATCTGATAAATGTTTTTTCGAATCTTTTGTGTAGTTATCTTCAATTATTTCAATTGAACCTTCAATACCTATTTCTTGTCCTTCATCATTTAAACTTTCAGATAAGCCATCTGTAAATACATAAAATTTATTTCCATTTAAAACTTGTTTATTAATTTTATAAATTGATTTATTTTTTTGGTGAATAACCCCCATCGGCGGTGCTTCACTATCAAAATTTTGGTATTTACCATTTTTATCTCTAATAATAGCTGGCTGATGTCCTCCATTTACCCATGAAACTTCTTTGGTAATTAAATCATATTTTCCAAGAACACATGTCACAAACATGCCTGATGTTTTGGTGAGAAATAAATCGTTATTCATATGAAGCATCATTTCATCTGGATCCACCTGATCTCTTGACATGACTTCAAATAAAGTAGAAGCTTTTGCCATCACCATTCCAGCATGAACTCCCTTACCTGCAACATCTGCAATTATAAAATTAATACTATCATTATGGGGATAAAAACTAAAAAAATCACCTGAAACTTCTCTCGAAGCAATATTAATTCCTTGCACAGGATAATTTTGTAAATCTCTTTTTGGTAAAAAATTTTCTTGAACTTTTGCAGCCAAATTTACTTCTTTGGAAATTCTACTTCGCCACTTTTCTTTTTCATTTTCACTAATCTCAAGCTTGTTCATCAATTTATTATAATAAAGTCCTATTACCCCTCCTGCAGTGAAAGGATCTTGTGGGCCTCTGATAGAGAGATCTCCACTTTCAGACTGTTTTTCAAGGATTGAAATTAAATCATGTTCTACTGAAACTGCATTATGTTCAGCAATATTTAATCCTAATTCCTCTTGTAAAGGAGTTACTCTTAATGGATAAAAATAATTTAAAATTTTTAAAATAATATAGGATCCAAAAAATGCGAAAGCGCCAATTGCTAATATTCCTATAACCTGGACTTCAATTTGCTCTAACCTTGTAAGTCCTGTTCCTAATTTCTCTAAATCACTGAACAAACCAACTGAAATAGTTCCCCATACACCTGCTCCTAAATGAACTGGCACTGCACCTACAACATCATCTATCTCATATTTGTTTAACAGTTCATTTATAAAAATTGCTATAATTGCACCAATAATACCAACGAAAATTGCCGTAACTGATGTCATTGAATTACAACCAGCTGTTATAGCAACCAATCCTGCAAGAGGACCTAATATTACATAAAACGGATCTGGTTTTTTAAATAATAAAAATGAAATACCTAGTCCAGTTAACAACCCAAAAGCAGCAGAAAGAAATGTATTTATCAATATTAATGGCACTGTTTCATCCATTGCTCCATTACTTCCACCATTAAAACCAAACCAACCAAACCATAAAATTAAGGTTCCTAAAACGGCTAACGGAAAACTAGAGCCAGTAAATTTACCTTTATTAGACTCAGAATATTTGCCAATTCTTGGCCCTAAAATTAATACAGCAGCGAGCGCAATCCATCCTCCAACAGAATGAACAATAGTACTACCAGCAAAATCAACAAAACCAAGTTCTGTCAACCATCCAGTAGTTTTTACTCCTCCCGTAACAGCCAGTAACTGCGTTACAGCATCATTCATCTTATTTAGATAACTGGATGACCAAGCCCAATGACCGACAATTGGGTAAATTATGCCAGTTGCGATTATCGTTATTATTAAATATCCATTAAATTTCATTCTTTCAGCTACAGCGCCAGAAACTATTGTTGCAGCGGTTGCAACAAACATTGCTTGGAATACAAAATATGTCATGTAATCAGCTTTTTCGGTTTTAAAGAAAAAAAGATCTGTTCCAAAAAAACCGTTATAACTTGTCCCAAACATTAAGCCGAAACCAAAAATCCAAAAAACTACAACTGCTAAACCAAAATCAGCAGCATTCTTAAGAGCAACGTTAATGCTATTTTTGTGTCGTGAAAGACCAGTTTCCATACACATGAAACCAGCTTGCATGATAAAAACTAATATTGCACAATCTATAACCCAAAGAGTATCAACAAACGATTTTACAGATTCCAAACTAATACTTTCCATTTTCTATCAATTTATAAATATCATCTATAAATTTATTTTAAAATTTATCAATCGTTATAGATGCGATTAATTAGCTAAAATTAATAATAGCTCTTAAAATTTCTTATTTACCAATTGCAATAATTGTTAAATCATCATCAAGAATATCGTTATCTTTTTTAACACCATCTTCCACGATTTCTTTTTTTAAACTTTTTAAACGAATTTCTTCTGTCGCACTTGTTAGTTCTTTTTGTAATGAAGTGTTTGAGTGTTTTAGAATTAATTCTTTTACACCATCAATTCCTATTTCTTGTTTATTTTCATCCAAGCATTCTGAAAATCCATCTGTAAAACAGTAAATTCGTCCACCATTTAATTTAAAGCTTTCTAATTGATAAACGCTTTCATCTTTATGCTTAATCACTGCCAAAGGCATTGAGCTTGAAGGATATTCTTTAAAATCTTTACCCACTTTTAATAATGTTGGCTGATGTCCAGCATTTGCAATTTCAACTAAATCTGTTTTCAAATTATATCTTCCAACAATTGAAGTAATAAAGGTACCAGCAGGATTGGTTTCTTTTAAATCATTATTCATCTCTAATAAAATTTCATTAGGCTTAAATTTTTGCTTAGCGAAGATCTTAAATAAAGTAATAGCTTTTGCCATAACCATCCCTGCATTTACCCCTTTTCCTGAGACATCAGACAGGGTGAAATACACCTCATCATCATGAAGGTAAAAATCATAAAAATCTCCCGAGATTTCTCTTGCAGGAATATTTAATCCAAATATTGGATAATTTTCTATATCTCTTTTTGGCATTAATCGTTGCTGAACATTCATTGCAAGTTTAATTTCCTTAGAAACTCTATTCTTCCATTTGTTTTTTTGCTTTTCACTTTGTTCCAATTTGTTCATTATGACATTATATTGCGTGCCAATAATTCCACTGTCAGTAAAAGGATCTTGTGGTGCGCGGCTTGAATAATTGTCTGATTTTGCTTGATTAGTTAATACCTCAAGTAATTCGTGCGTGTCCGTTGATGCATTGTGTTCTGAAATATTTAAACCAAGTTCTTCATGAATTTTACTTACTCTTAGAGGGAAAAATGAATTAATAGTTTTTAATATTAAATAAGAGCCAATGAAACAAAAAGCACCAATTGAACTTATGCCAATTAGTTGAATATATATTTGTTCTAATCTTGTTTTTTCAACACCCATCAATTCAAAATTTGCAAACAAAGCAACTGCAATAGTTCCCCAAATTCCACATGCTAAGTGAACTGGTATTGCGCTAACCACATCATCAATTTTAATTTTTTCAAGTAATACAATTGTTGAGCCTGAAATAATTCCACCAATACTTCCTATTACAATTGCATGAGTAGGATCCACATAAGCACAAGAAGCAGTTATTGAAACTAGTCCAGCAAGGGGACCGGTGATCATAAATAATGGCTCTGGTTTTTTTAAAACAATGATACCCATAACACTTGAGAAAATAAGTCCAAAGGATGCTGATAAAAAAGTATTAATTAAAATTAATGGAATTTTTAAATCCATTGCACCATTAGCGCCCCCATTAAATCCAAACCAACCAAACCACAAAATTAAAGCACCTAAAGCTGCAATTGGTGTATTACTTCCTTGAAAAGATTTTTTTTTATCATCATCTCTAAATCTTCCAGTACGATTACCAACTACCAATAATACTGATAAAGCAATCCATCCTCCTACAGAGTGCACAACGGATGCACCTGCAAAATCTAAATATCCTAATTGACCTAACCAACCAAATTTTTCTGCAGGATTTTCAAAATTAAATGCCCAAGACCAATGACCGACAATTGGATAAAAGAAACCAGTAGCTAAGAATGTAATGATTATATATGAGAAAAATTTTAATCTTTCTGCAACTGCACCTGAGATGATGGTAGCAGCTGTTGCAACAAACATTGCTTGGAAAACAAAATAGGTCTGATAGCCTGCAACCTTAGTGGTAAAGAAAAAAAATTTGGTACCAAACAGTCCAGATACACTAGTTCCATACATTAATGCGAAACCAAACGACCAAAAAACTACAACTGATATTCCAAAGTCTGCAATATTTTTGAGGGCAACATTAATACTGCTTTTGTTTCGAGACAAACCAGTCTCTAAACACATAAAGCCTGCCTGCATTAAAAAAACAAGGATTGCACAAATTAAAAGCCAAAAGGTATCTAAATTTGCTTGTAAGATTGCGTCTAGACGAAATTCTAGTGCAGTTAAAGCTCCTTTATTAGTAAGCTCTAATTGATTTATGTTTGACTGCAGCTTATCAAATAATATTTGCGTATCCGCTGCAGTCATGATTTTATTTTAATTAATCTACTAATTTTCTAGCTTCACCAGCATCAGTAATAATCTTATCAACACTTACTACTTTAATAACTTCAAAGCCTGTTCCAAGTATTGCTTTTTTGTAATCTTCATTAGTTAAATCAGATTTATCAGGGTAAGATGATACTGCAACACCTTCTGGCCATGAAACTTTAACAGTAGCAGATGGGCTAGCTGCTTGAAGTGCTTTAGTTACCATTTTTTGGCATTTAATACACATCATACCATTTACTTGTGCAATTTGAGTTTGAGCTGCAAATAAATTAGTTGAAAATAAAACGAAACCTAAAAATAGTATATATTTTTTGAACATAGTTTTTCCTCTTATTAATTATAGTATTAAGCTATCACGTATCAATTCATTTTAAAAATTTATCAATGCTCATATTAGGGTAAATGATTAAAATTTGCAGGAAATCTGAATTTTTCCTTAATAACTTGTATGTTATCTGTGAATACTCATTGGGTCAAAATGACAGTCCATATGATCAATAGTTTCAAAAAAAATTTCATTTAATTCTGAAGAATGAGTTGTTGGGCAAATGTTTGCTAAATTTAATTCATCTGCATAATCATCTTTAAGTTTATTCATTGTTAAAGAACTAGCATAAGATGTTGAAGCTTGTAAAATACTTCCAGAGTTTATTAAAGTTAAGCTCGGCCCAATTATTGCAGAATGTGGACCACAATTATTTAATAAAGGCATTAATAATAATATTAAAATGATTTTCTTCACAATACTCGTTTAAACGAGAATATTTAATTTGAAACTGTGAAACTATCCATTATGGGCGGAAAGCTAATTTTTTTTAGCAATCATCGCCTCTAGTAAAATTGCCGTTACGACTAAGGGTTAATTGGCAAGCTCCATCGATTTCTTTAGCAATTATATTAAAATTTGAAGAACCTATACTTGCAACACAAATTTCATAACCCATGTCTTTACCAATTTGATCCCCTCCACCAAATAAAATTGTTTCAATATCATTTGATGTTGATGAAGAAGGTGTGCAGCTATCATTATCCTGCGTGTAATAATTTCCACTATTTGAATATTCTTCTGTTTGAGCTAGTGATATTTGTTGCATTACGTTTTTTGCAGATTTTTCTTTAGTGCCTGAAATATAACCGCTGTAAGTAACAACTCCTACAGAAGCTAAAATACCAATTATTGCTACCACAACTAAAAGCTCGACTAGAGAAAACCCTAGTGAGCTTTTAATTTTTATATTTTTTGTTTCTTGCAATCGAGATGATTATTCTATTGCAACAGCATTAGTCATTATGTCAGTAGCTGCATCATCATACTGGGTAGTAACGGTAATAGTTCCATTACCATCACCTACTATTGATGTAACACCTTTTCCTGATGCTAAACACGTAGTTGAAAGATCTGTAGCCGTTGGCGCAGTACTACCGTCTGTTACTCCTCCACAAACTGGCGTGTATGTGTTTTTAAAATCTGCTAACGCAGCTACACCAGCAGTAATGATTGAAGCTTCTGTTCTACCACTACATGTTAAATTTCCACTCATTGCAGTAGACTCTGTACCCATGTTACATTTTTGGATTTCAGCAGCTAAATATTTTGTTACTGCCCCTTGGTTTGATTTAGAAGCATTAATTTTCGCACTCTTAGTGTAACCATTGTAAGCAACAACACCTACTGCAGCTAAAATACCAATAATTGCTACAACAACTAGCAATTCAATAAGTGTAAAACCTTTGTTATTTTTCATAATTTCCTCTGTTATTAATTATTATTGTTAAAGTTATTATAATTATTGATGATGTAAACTAAAAATCCTATTATATATAATGATATTCAAAGAAAATTGCTCATATTGGGTTTACTTGTTACTTATTTTTGTTAATAGCTATAAATATTAAATAAAATATGAAATATAAAGTTACAGATATTGAAAATGTAAGTACTGTTTTTCTTACTGGAGAAATAGATATGGATGTTGCAGATGAGGTAAGAGAAATTGTTTTTCCCTTAATTGATGCTGGAAAAGAAGTTCATTTAAATTTAAAAGATGTACCATACATGGACTCTTCTGGTATATCGATAATTATAGAGAGTAATCAAAGAGCTCGAGAAAAAAATACTAAAGTTGAACTTAAAGAGGTTAGTCAACCTGTTGAAAAAGTTCTAGCAATGGCAAGGAAGTTTCTATGACATACAAAATTACAGAAGAAGACAATATAAGTACTATATTTTTAGATGGTGAAATAGACATGGATAAAACGGATGAAGTTAAGGGAGTTATCTTTCCTGTAATCGACTCTGGTAAAAATGTTGCTTTAAATCTAAGTAATGTTCAATACATGGACTCTTCTGGTATTTCAGTTTTAATAGAAAGTCATCAAAAAGCCCTTGAGAAGGGAACCAAGCTTGTCATTAAAGATGTGAGTAAATCTGTTTTAAAAGTAATCATGATGGCAAAGTTAGAACAAATTTTAAATTTGGAGTAAATAAATTATGAGTTTAGAAAACTTTAGTCATTCAGAAAAAAAAGATTTTTTAGTTAGCTCAGCAAGTTTGAAAGATGTCAGAGCTTTTTCTAGAGATGTTTTTGAAAAATTTAAAATTGATGAAGATTTAAGAGAAGAGTTAGTTTTGGCAATTGCTGAAGCTGCTCAAAATATAGTTAAACATGCATATAAAGATATGCCTGACACTCAAGATAAAATGGTTGTAAGAATATCTTGTAGTGATGATGTTCTAGAGATTTCTTTCTTTGATAAAGGTAAACCAGTAGAAAAAAGCGAAGTTAAGCATAGAGCGATCGATGATATTAAGCCAGGTGGACTAGGAACATTTTTTATTCAACAAATTATGGATTCAATTAATTTTGAACCAGGAAAAGAACCCTGGATTAATAATTTAGTTTTAACCAAAAAATTAAAAAATTAGTTAATTAAAGCACCCACGTTAAATATTGGTGAGTACATGGCTATCATTAAACCACCAATCATTACTCCCATGAAAACAATCATGATAGGTTCAATTAAAGCAGACATGTTATCGACTGTCGTATCAAATTCTTCTTCATAATAAGCAGATACAGAATTAAACATTTCATCTAATTGACCTGTTTGTTCCCCAACAGAAATTAATTGACTAAAAGTTGGTGGGAAGAGTGGTTCTTTTAAAAAAAGTTTTGTTAAGGTATCACCAGAGAACACACCTTTTTTTACACTCTCTAGTGCATCCGTTATCACATCATTATTACTAACTGATTTTGCAATTTCTAAACTCTCTAATAAATTTACACCTGCTGCACTTAAATTACCCAAAATCAATGCAATTCTTGCCAGTAGAGATTTTAAGATCATATCTCCAAAAATAGGTAATTTTAAAATTTGTTTATGCCATCTAAAACGAATTGCAGCATTTCTTTTTGTAATAAAATTAAACCCGAAATATCCACCTATTCCACCAAATAAAATTACTTTTCCACCTGTGCCACTTAAAAAATCACTCATTGCCATGATGGTTGCTGTTGCAGCAGGTAATTCTAAGCCCATTCCATCGTACATTTTTGCAAATACTGGAACTACTTTAATCAACATAAAAGCACTTACAGTAATCGCTACTGTAAACATGATCGCTGGATACATTAAAGCTCCCTTAATTTTTTTCTTAATCTTTTCTTTTTTCTCTAAAGAATCTACTATTTTAAGTAAAAATACATCAAGCTTACCACTTGCTTCACCAGCTTTAATCAAGTTGACATAAATATTATCAAAATATTGCGGATACTTTTCAAAACATTTTGATAGGTTCACACCCCCTTCTAAACTTTTTCTTATATCTTCTATAATGTCTTTAAGAGCAGGACTTTCTAATTGATCTCTTAACATTATTAAAACCTGTAAAATAGGTAAGCCTGCCTTAACCATGGTTGCAAATTGCTTTGAGAATATAAGAATTTCTTCTACTTTAACTTTCTTTTTCCCAAAAAGAGATGAGCCACCTGATTTTTTTTTTGCTTCACCTTTTTTTTTCTTAGACTTAATTATGTTGGTGATTATTACTTTTTTTTCTTTTAATAAATGAGAAGCTTCATCAAGGTTGATTGCCTCAATATCTCCTTCTACATATTTACCTTCGGATATTCCTTTATAAGTAAAAGCTTCCATTTTTATTCGCCTGAAAGAATTCTCTCATACTCTCTAAAATTAAGCTCACCAGATGCAATCATTCTTCTACCCATATCTTGCATCGTTCTAAATCCTTCCTTAATAGCTATTTCTCTTAATTCAGGAGTGGTTGCTTGTTTTAAAATAGCTTCTTTAATTGGTTTTGACACCACTAAGATTTCATAAATACCTTGTCGACCTTTGTATCCTGAGTCACTACATTTTGCACAACCTTTACCTTTGATGGCTTTTACTTTTGATGCATCTTCATCACTAAAGCCCATATCTTTAAGAACCTTAGGATTAACATCATCATCAGGCACTCTACAATCTTTACAATTTTTTCTAGCTAGTCTTTGGGCTACAACAAGTTGGCAGGCAGCACTTATTAAATAATCTGGTGTTCCCATGTTTTGTAATCTAGTAATGGTACTTGGAGCATCATTAGTGTGAAGAGTACTAAATACTAAGTGACCTGTAAGGGCAGCCTTTAATCCGATATCAACTGTTTCTTTATCCCTCATCTCACCAACTAGAATAATTTCAGGGTCTTGTCTTAAAAAAGATCTTAAAGCTTTAGCAAAGGTAAAACCAATATCATCTTTAATTTGTACTTGTCCTACACCATCTAATTCATATTCCACAGGATCTTCAGCTGTTAAAATATTTAAATGGGGCTTACTTACTTCTTTTAAAATACTATATAACGTTGTTGATTTCCCAGATCCTGTTGGCCCTGTAACCAAAATTAATCCCTGACTACTGTGAATTCCTTTTCTTAGACTTTCTAAATCTTGCTTTTCAAAATTTAATTGTTCAAGGGTAATATCTCCCGCATCTTTGTTAAGAATACGCATAACAATTCTCTCATTATTTGCCGTAGGTAAAATTGATAAACGTAAATCAACTACTTTATTGCCAATTTTAAAATTAATGGCTCCATCTTGTGGCAATCTTCTTTCTGCAATATCTAATTTACCCATAATTTTAAATCGAGTAACTACTGCCCCATAATTGTCATGCAGAAACTGTCTATAGGTTTCTTGTTCTTGAAGCATACCGTCTAATCGGTATCTTACTCTTGAACTAAATCGGTAAGGCTCAATATGAATATCACTGACACCCATTTTAATTGCGTCTGCTACCACTGCTGTACTAAATTTGATTACCTCTGACTCATTTTCAATTGCTTCAATATCTTCCTCTGGTGCCTTTTCTAAAACTTCTCCTGCATCTCCTAAATCTGTTTCAAAAGTTTTTGTTTTTCTCCTATTCTCATTTCGAATTGACGCAATAGTTACTTCATCTGTTTCAGATGATAATCTCTCAATATATTCAGAAATATCACTTATTTTTGCAGCATGAAGTTCTATGTTTTTTTTTGTAATAGCTTTTAAATTTCGCATCAATCCCAATTTTGAACTATCTGGGATTGCTATGTGTAAAGTTTTTCCATCTATTTTAAATGGTGCTACAAAATTCATCTTAATATAGTTTGATGGTAAAACTGTTTTTACTTCTTCAGTAATTTCAACTGACTTTAGATCAATTATTTCTAAATTTTGTTCTTTAATTAATAAATCAATTATTTTTTTTTCATCAGTAAGATTTAATTCAAATATTGCATCAATTTGAGATTTATTGTTTTCAGTACTTACTTTTTTAATATCTATTAAATCTTTTCCAGAAATAATGTCATTATCAATTAAGACATTAACTAAATTAATTTCACTCTCTCTACTTATTTTAAACATTATAAAATTCTTGGAGCGATAAATACCAATAATTCGTTCATTGTATCAGAATTTGATTTTCCACTGAGTACTTTTCCTAGAATTGGCACTTTTGACGTTCCTGGAACACCTTGTCTATTATTCGCTACGTTATTTTTTTTAATACCCCCAATTACAACTATATCTCCATCAGCTACTAATAATTTTGTATTTATCTCCATTTTATTTACGCCAACTGATGCTGCATTTGCTCTATTTGGAGTATCATTGTTTACTTGAATTTGAAGCATGACGTTTCCATCACCTATGATATTAGGAGTTACTATCAATTTTAATGATGCATCAACTGGTTTATCTTCCCCTTCTCCACCATCAATATAAATTGTTTCACCCTGATTAATACTTGCTTGTTGATTATCTAATGTAAATAATTTTGGATTAGATACTGTTTTTGATAAGCCTTGAGCTTCTAAAAAATCAAGTTCAAGTTTTAAAACAGCTGAACCTGTTTTTTTCAATATTCCAATTCCACTTGTTGCAGCAGCAGACCCAAAGTTTACTAAATTATCTGTTCCAGCACCGCTTGTAAAAGCACCTGTTGATTCAGATAATGCAGCCCCTGATCCTGATGCAGCTCCTACACTGCTACCTCCTTGTGTACCACCCATTCTTAAACTTCTTCTTGTATAAGCGGCTCCAAGTCTTTTTCCTAAACTTTGCTCAAATGTTGAAGTAGCTTCAACTATAAAAGCTTCTATTAAAACTTGTTTTGTTCTTTTATCAATTTCTCGAATAACTTTATCAACGATATCTAAATCTTTTTCTTTACCTCTAACAATAACTGATCTTGTGGTTGCTTCTTCCGTTACTTGTATTGGTATAAAATTCCCATTTGTTCCAACAGTTGTAAATAATTCTGTGATTGTGGCTTTAGCTTCTGATGGAGTTATATAATAAAGTCTAAAAATTTCTGAAATAATTGGTTCTACTGAATCTTCTAATTCAACTTTTTTCTTAACTGCTGAAGCTCTCGCTGATTTATAACCTTCTTGTGACGTTAGATTAGCAGGAGTAGAAACTCTAATAATATTACTTGCTACATCTATGTCTGCTGCATAATTTTTTAAATCTAATAATGCATTAAATGCTTTATCCCATGGAACATTATTTAACTCTGCACTTATTGATCCTGCCACATCGTCACCTACTAAAATATTAATTTGACCAACTTCAGACATTAATTTCATTGCTTCTTTAAAATCTAAAGCTTGAAATTTAAAAGAAACATTTTGTTTTAAAGATTTGAAATCTTCCGAAATTAATAAATAATTTCTCTCTTTAACAGATGATATTTGTTTCCTTTTTTTAAGCTTAATGACATCACCTTCAGCAGGAGTTGGTCCCATTTCTGCACTTTTTTCAACCTCTTGCTTTCCAAGTTTCTTGATATCAGTTTTTATTAATGGAGTGTCGTGTTTAAAAGAGCCACTATTCTTAGCAAATTTTTCAGCACAACCTGTTAAAAAAATAAATAAAAAAGGTAAAATTAAAAATGATATTTTGTTTTTAAATTTCATAATTATTTTGTTCTTTCTGTAATTTTATTATTAAAATTTATCACCAAAAGAGAGTTTTCATTTTTTTCAAAAACTGCTTCTCTATTGTTAAGTCCAACTAATTTTACCCCAGGGCTTAATTCTTCAAACTTAGCTAAAGTAATTATATTTCCACTTGAATTAATTAATGATACGAACCCATCATCATTTTCAGAGGTCATTATCCCAACTAATTTAAACTTATATAAGCTCATTTCATTTTGTGCCTCTTCTGGATTGCTTGATAAAATTGTATTACCACCAGTTAATGAACTATCTCCAGCAAAGGGATCGTTTAATGGAAGAGGTTCTTCATCATTAATCTCTGATGAAATATTTGATTGTGAATTTGCCTGTTTTTCTTTGATCTTTTTATTTATCTCTTTTGCTTTTTCGATAATATCTTGCTTATTGTCATGACTATCAGCCATGGAAACTTTTGATAGCAACATAAAGAATACTGAAATAATGATTATTTTAAAAAAATTCATTTGGTAACCCCACTATTGTTAACGTACCTTTTACTTTTATCGCTCCAGTTGAATCCCCTTTTACCACTTGAATAGACTCTTTGTCAAAGTTTAACATTTTGTTAGAAAGCGATAGAGCTCTTTTAAATTTAATGTAACCAATAAAATTACCGTCAATTTCAAAATCAACAGGGATCAAATAATAGGCAATATTAGCAACATTTTTAACTTGATTGTTTTTCTTTTTTTTCGTTTTTTTACCGTCTGCTTGGGCTAAGGCTTGTGCTTTTAATACTTCTTTAATAACTTTTTTTTCAATTCTAGTGATTACTAGATCATTTTGTCCAGCATATTCACTTAATGTTTGATAAAGACCCTCTACTTCAGCTTTAGAATGAAACAAGCTAGAGTATTTTTCATAATCAGGCTTAAGTTTTTTAATTCTTGCTCTCATTGAATAAATTTCAGAAGTAAATTTTGCAGTTTCTTGTATTTTTAAATTCATGTCGTCCAATTTAGCTTTTCTAGACTCAACCATTGGATTTAAAATTGCATAATAAATTATTAAGAAAAAAACAATTGCACCAAAAATTATTCCTATTTTTATAAGAGTTTTTTTATCAGCTAATTTTGTAATCTGATCCTTGATGTCAGACATGTTAATATTTTTTAAATCTATATCCATTGCTATATTTTACCTGTTTTAATTTTTACAAACACTCTAAAACCTTTCATTGTAGCACCTCCTGCTGTAGATTTTGGTAATCTCATTGAGGATAAAGATGCTTGCTCAACCAATTTTTGATTTCCTAAATTTTCTATAAATTTCAAAATATCTTGATCACTTGCGGCTATTCCTTGAATAGTTAATCTTCTAGATCCATTAAATTCAACTTGATCAAATTTTACACGGTTTGGAACACTTGAGGCTACTTGAGCTAAAATTCTATAAGTTAATTCTTTATTTGATTTAAGGGTTCTACTTAATTTTAAAGACGTATTAATTACACTAAGTTCTTTTGAAACTATTTTTTTCTGTTTAATAATTTTAGCATGATCTATTTTTACAGTTTCATATTGTTTTAATTTATTATTATAAGAAACAATATTCCAAAAAGATAAACCAAATAATACCACATAAATTGCAACTACAGCAGCAGTAATACCCTTGAATGCAAAACCTGAAATTGCTTTCATCTTCTTTTGCTTCATTACATTTGATCTATCTGGAAGAAGATTTATGTTTTTAACTGCAGTAACAAATTTATAATAACCAAAGACATCAAGTTTTCTAAAGGCTAAGCCAACAGAAGTAGATAGATAAGATCTATTTAACTTATTATCTAAAATTTGTTGATACTGACTTGGAATTTTTAATCCTTCTGTGGGATCAAAAGTGTTAAATCCAACATTCATTAAAATTTTTCTAAAACTTCCTAAATATTCGTCTACATTTTTGATATCTGAAACAACTTTTATGTTTCGAATTCTCTTTTCATATTTAGTCTCAAAATCTTGAATTGCTTGCTTAACTTGAGTAACATATCTTCTAACTAATCCTTCTTTTTCTTCAGTATCTTGAGAATCTTGTAAAATTTTTCTATCTTGCCCTCTAATAAAAATATCAGTTATTATTGGGTTATTATTATAGAGGATCATTAAATAATTTTCATCTAATCCAAATTCTAAAACAGCAGTTAAATTGGCATCCTCAGTTTTATTTGTTATTTGATTAACTTGATCAACTGATGACTTTAAAGCAAAACATTTAACATCTATGATTACAGGATTTAAACCTGCATTTTTAATTATTGAAGTATAACTATTTATATCTGTTAATTTTGATGCAACGAATAAAATATCCATTGTATTTTCTTTATCATTTCTATTTATGACTTGATGAAAAATAGAATAATCTTCCAAACTATCTGTTAGTTGAACTAGGTTTTCCCACAATGAATTAGTTTCGATTGCTTTATTTAATTCATCTTCTTTCATTAAAGGTGCGGTGACTACTCTTATGATTGCACTAGTTACCGGAATAGCAATTGCTGCATTTGGTGAAGTTATTTTGTATTTTTGAATTGCTAATACTAATTCTTCTGAAAATTTATCCGCATTATCAATTGGAGTACTATCATCTGTAATGTCAACGGGGTGAATATGTAATTTTTCTAACACCCATTGATTAGCTTTGTTACTAGAAACTTGGACTATTCTTATTTCTTTATTTGCTAACTCTATACCAATTATTTCTTCACCTTGAACACTAGATTTACCTAATTTGGATTTGAAAAAATTTTGTATTTTTGATTTATAATTTCCAACTTTAGAATTATTAAAAGATGATTTTTTTATATTTTTAGCAAAATCTGGTTTTTTAATTTTAATTTCCTTAATTTTTCCAAAAATATTTGATAATTTACTTTTTACCTGATCTTGGGTAGATATTTCTGAGTTTTCATTTAATGGAACACTTGAAGTTTGTGGTTGTGCTTCATTATTACTTTGATTGGTTGTTGAAATATCAATTTGTGAAGATTCACCCTCTTCTGGCTTAATATTTTCTTCAATTTTTAATTTTTTACTTTCTTCATGGACATCATCAAACCATTTTTCCAAAATTGGTATTGCATCATCTAAATTTGTTGTTCCAGAAGATGAAATTTTTTGTTTACCATCAATATAAAGTCTACCTACCCAGTTTCTTGATTTAAGTTCACCTTTATATTTATCTTGCCTTACATATATATGTAGTCTTCCATCTTTTTTATGAATTACCTCATGCTCTTTTTTTTGTTCCTCATTATTAGTATTTGATGCACTTACATTTTGCTCAACAGATTCATCTTGAGATTGTAAAGTTTCTGAATTTTCAGTTAAATTATCATTTTCATTGGAT
>Ga0208949_1000285_pt1 | contig 21922 bp, 18 predicted proteins | sample AOAMet1_03_M0_10_2_FD_188231 | JGI IMG/M metagenome (GOLD analysis project Ga0208949, IMG submission 188231) | Ammonia-oxidizing marine microbial communities from Monterey Bay, California, USA - CAN11_03_M0_10 (SPAdes) | ecosystem: Environmental > Aquatic > Marine > Intertidal zone | place...
TACGACAATCGCAGATTTGGCGGTTGCACTCAATACAGGTCAAATCAAGACTGGATCGGCGAGTCGTTCAGACCGAGTCGCCAAGTACAATCAATTGCTCCGCATTGAAGAAGAGTTGGGCGAAGCAGCGGTTTACCGCGGATTGGCCTTCCGGGGTTGAACCGAAAGGGAAGTTTTAGTCCTTACTGAAGTCGGCCGCATCGATTTGACCGGGGACTTGCAGCAGCAAGCCGTAGATTCTGAATTCGGTGCGCTCATTTTCTTCGTGGCAATAAAACGCACAAGGCTCTCCAGGCTCGCAATCATTGCTGATTTCTGAGATTCCTTTGCCAAGGCTGAGCAGTTGCTTGGAAGAAACTCCACGTCGCAGCAATGCTGTTTCCAATTGGATGCCTCGGTTCTTAGAGAGGCGGTTGGAAGGTTCGTCTGACTTGTCCAATTCCGAGGCATCTTCATGGGTTCTGATTTCCATGAAAATGTCAGGATTGAGCTTGAGGAAATCCGCCAATTCATCCAATTCGAGTTGCCCTTTTCGGGAGAGTTTACTGGTGCCTTCTGACCATTCGATTGCTGCCAATTGGAAAGGTGTGCCTCCCATGTATTTTGAGGCGAAGTTTGCGTCATTCAGCATCCGAACCTTGGCCATTTCAATGTCCCATTGACCCGTGGTTTCAGTTGTGGTGACGATCGTTTGTTCGAGAATGAACCCTGGAGCGCTTGCTTCGACCCGATAAGCCCTGTTCGGAGGTAAGCTCACCGAGGCGTATCCGTTGATGTCTGTGCGCAAGTCCCATGCTGAGCCATCGCGTGTGTCAATCCATCGAAGAGATACACGTGGCAATGCCATCCCAGAGCTATAGTCTGTGACTTGAATCTCGATGGTCGTGGGAGTTTCGATTGAGCTCAGCCGGTAGACTTGATCCCACCCCGATCGATTCGAACAGACGAATGCAGATCCATCGTCATACGGAGCGTAGGAAAAGTCGTCGGCTAAGGTGTTCACCGGGAAACCCATTCGGATCGGTTTGGTCCAGGCAGATCCATCGCGCCAATGCCGTTTCGCAAGCTCTACGGTGGGGTCAATCTCCGTCCAAAACACGTCCAGTCCGCCAAGAGTTGGGTGACCGTTAGAGGCGAAGTACAGCCGGCCATTGCCGTCCAAGGCAGGGAATACATCGTCTCCTTCAGAGTTCACTTCAGGTCCCAGATTCAACGGCTCTTCCCAAAAAGTTCCGTTGCGCTCTGACACCCAAATATCCATTCCGCCTTGGGATTCAGGCGAGGGGATATCCGATGCGAAATACATTTTAGTGCCATCTGGAGACCAAGTGGGGTGCGCAAAAACATAGCCCTTTTCAACAAATGGGAAAGGTCGTGACTCACTCCACGCTCCGCTGGCTGTGCGGCTGGAAATGAGCAATTGGAATCCACCAACTTGTGGGTCACCGAACCAACCCAGGCCGTCGGGGTTTTTCTTGGAATACGCAATGGATCGACCATTGGGGGAGATGTTGACCATTCCGTCATGTTCTGGCAAATCCCATATTTCAATGTCTGCAGCCTTCATCACTTTGCGTGTGGATGACTTGAGATCCATGCTCCAGGTTTCATTGCGGTCCAGGCGGGCGTAGTGATCTGTCTCTCCCCATCTCCAGGGTTCACTCGAGAAGTAGAGTTTGTCGCCGCTGATGCGGGGCGAAGATGCGGTTTCGTGCAATGGCAAAAGCAATGCCTGAGCTTCCCAAAATCGTTGGTCTTCGATCACCTCCAGTTGCTGCTCGCAATTGTTCCAGAGTTGTTGGGTGTATGCGTTTACGTCTTTTTGTGCTGCGAGGGGTTGAAGAACATCGCTCGCCTCGAGGTACTTGGCCTCGTTCATGAGCGCAGTGGCCCAGTGCTGGCGATCTTCTCGGCTCAAATTTGCGCGCAAATCCAATTCTTCGAAACTGCGCGACGCATTGGCATAATCTCCAACGATGAGTTGACTTTGACCGAGCAGACGAAGTGCCATGGTGTCATTGGGCCATTGTGCCCAAGCTTGCTGAAAGCTCGAAATAGCTTCGGGATATTGCTTTTTTTCGTAAGCCCTGATCCCTTTCCAAAAATAGCGTGAATTGCAAGAGCTGAATGAGAACAGCGCAACGAGAGCCAACGCTCCAAGTGCGTTGAATCTGGTCAAATGAGAAAATCGAATCATGGTAAGGCTTTTTCGAAAAGGTGCGTGGTCGATGGCAACACCCAAGAAGATGATGCTTACGCAATGTTATTCGAAAAAACGAGGGTTATTACAGCACGTCTTCGCGGTCTTTCCACATTGCAATATGGGATAATGCGATTCCCGCGGCGACCGAAACATTCAGTGATCCCGTATCACCAACCATGGGCAATCGCACGCCCTCACTGCAGTTTCGGAAGACTGCATTGGAAATCCCGCGTTCTTCGTCACCGACAACAAGGCAAATGGAGCCCTCGATTTTCGACTCATGAATGGAGTCATCTGCTTTTTCGCTCAAGGCGACCGGTTGGATTCCGTGTTGAGCCATCATTTTGATGGCGTTGGCCATGTCGGGAACACGGGCCACGGGCAGTCGCATCAAAGCGCCAGAGGAAGATTTGATTGCATCTTCTTGGATGGGAGCGACGCCTGTCATTGGTATCACTAGAGCGGTAGCACCAAAACACTCAGCGCTGCGGGCAATGGCTCCGATGTTGCGCACATCGGTCACTCCGTCAACAGCAACCAGCAATGGTGTCTCACCTGATTCAAATGTTCGGGCAATCAACTCTTCCAAAGGCTGGTACGTGATTGGAGAAAGGAAGGCGATGATTCCTTGATGGTTTTTCGCTGTGATCCGCAAGAGTTTCTCTTTCGGAACGCGTTGCACCGGAATGTTCAATTCCTGAAGTTTTTGCATCAGAGCTCCTGTGCGTTCTCCTTTTTCATCCCGTTGGATCATCACCCGTTGGAATTCTTTGCCCGTTTCCAATGCTTCGAGTACGGGATGCCATCCCATGACGAATGAATCACTTGGCGGTCTTTTGCGGTGTTGCACCTGCGGACGGCCAGATCGATTTGGTTCGAATGAACGTTGACGTTTGTCGGAGCCAGAGCTTCGAGAAGGTTGAGATGAAGGCAAATCGAAAGGCATGGAGGACGGGATTGATTGACGCAAAGGTACTTTGGAATTCAATCAGGCTGAATCCGACCGTTCCGCCAATTGGTCACCATGCGATCCCATGGGATACGGTATTGAATGCTTCTACCCAGTTTGTAGAAAGAAGGATCCCACGGATGTTCTTGGCGAAGGAATCGCATGTTGATAGCATTGGTGGATCCCTCTTCACCATAGAGCCACCATTCGCTGTCGTTGGTCCTGCGAATTTTATCCGGAATGCCAAACACAATGTGCACCATTCCGCGATCGGTTTTCCAGCCGGGAACGACACCTGAAAAGAAGCGGTTCGCCTCCTCTACTCGGCTGTAGTATATCTTGATAAGCTCTGCCGCTGATTCCTTGTTGTTTCCACAATTTAACCAGAATGCGTCCAAAGCTGCTTTCGGGTCAGAGGATTCTTCCATGCGTTGAAATTCCCCGCGAGAGGAAATGTAACGACTTGAAGCGATGAGTAACCGGACATCACGAACATGTGGAAAATCGAAATCAACGCCATTGATGACTTGTGTCACATCGATTTTACCCGCGCTATTGGGCATCCCAAGCACATTGATTCCTGGCTGGATGATGTAACCACTCCATCCAGAATCATCGATTTTCCAATCGGATCTAATCTTCGGTTGGAGGGTGTCGGTTTGATCGTTGCTTCGGGTAAATGGGGGAGATGGCAGGCGATGTGGAACTTCCACACTGGCGTGCTGCCACTTGGATCCGATGGGCGCTGAGAAATAAACAGTGTCTCCGCTTGTTGCATGACGACCAAAGAGCGGCCATCCATCAGAAGTGTATGGATGAGCAATCGACTCCCATGCTGGAATGAGCGCTCTCCAGGGGTAGTTGCTGTTTCGATGATGATCAATGAATGATGCTTTGACGGTGGTGGCCCCTTCTTGCCACGGAGCACCAATGTCCAAGCGGTCAACGCGCCAGGTTTTTCTTCCCGATTGCTCAATGCCTGATTCCAAGGTGTCCAGCCAAGACGTTTCAAGCCCTCCGATGTTCATGGACAAGTGCGCAAAAAAGGGCGAAGCTGGATCATCTCTCAAATAAAGACACTCCTCACGGTCCCATTCCACAAATACATCCAAAGAGTCCCTACCAGCCGGAATCAAAGAGGATTCTGCGTGCAACAAATTGGCCTCATAATCGTAGGGGCGCTGGGTCGAATTGGTAGCAGAAGTGTTCAACCTCAATTGACAGCCCATGGTGCCCATGGACATCGCTATTAAAATCAGAGTGGTGATAAATACTAAACGGGACATGCGGGCAAGATAAGTTGAAACGTAACCTTACAGTCTCAAGCTGCGTATGCGAATCGAATAAACACCTCTAACCATGACACGTATTTTACAATGGACTTTGGGGTTGTTGCTTGCAACAACATTGTTGGCTTCTTGTGCTACGAGTTATTCTGCCTGCGCGGCTTACGCAGAGGTAGAAGCTTGCGAGTGATTAAAGCCAGTCAAAGGTCACTTCCTTTTCTGTTCCTGAACTCAAGGAATGGGCGACGGGGCAAGCACGGGTTGTGCGCTCCAAGATGGTTCGTTGTTGGTCTGTTAGGCCTTCGATGCGAACCTCCAATGCTACCCTAATTTTTCCGATGCGTCTTGGGTTTGTAGCCATGGTTTTCCAGACATCGGCTTTCATCTCAACGTTTTCGTATCCCATGTCACGGGCTTTGATTCCAAGGATGGTCATCACACAACTCGCCAACGCTGAGCAAACAAGGTCAGTGGGTGAAAATGACTCTCCCTTTCCATTGTTATCGACAGGTGCATCTGTAACGACGACCTCCCCTGATCTGTGGTGTGTAATGGAAGTGCGCAAATCTCCTTGGTAAAGCAGGCTGTAATCGGCGGAATTGTTCATGGCATTAATCGTGTTGAGCGTCTTATGAAATTACCAACAGTTGCAAAGGTGCGAAGGACCTGGCAACTTACGTGTTAAATTTGACACGATGTTAAGTGTTCATCCTTCATGCGTTTTGCGTTCAGCTGTTCAGCGAGCTTTTCTGTTCACCTTGTTGGGGGTGATTGGCTTGTGCCCGGAAATGGAGGCGCAAAAGTTGTCTGGGGAAGAAGCGGTTTATGCGGATGGAGAAGCGAAGATTCCGTTGACCGATGAATTGCAATTTGGGGTGATGATGCACACCCAAGGAGGAGGCGTTACGATTCGCAAAGGCAATTACAAAGGAGCATCTCGAATTGGATGGTTTGGTGCGGATTTGATCCTTCTCAAGCATCCGAAAGAAATCAAGATTTCAAATCCGATTTACGAGAATGGAAGGTCCTATGTTTATGGCAAACAGAATGCTTTTCAAATGTTGCGTCTTTGGCGAGGTCACCAAAAGCTTCGCTCCGAAAAACTTCGAAAAGATGCGGTGCGATTGAGCACACATTGGCGCTATGGTTTCACGCTGGGCGTTCTGAAACCCGTGTATTTGGAAATAGGATATCCGGATATTCCTTACGACTACATCGCGACGGAAGTTTATGATGCCAATGCGCACTTCTCCGACAACATATATGGGCAAGCGAGTTGGAGCAATGGACTGGACCAATTGGATTTGGTTCCAGGCCTTCACATGAGTTATGGCTTGGATTTCGAGTATGGAAACGAGCGTTTTGAGCAACGAACGCTTTCTGCGGGAATTGCGTGCGATGCTTTCTTGAGCCCACCCGAAATCTTTGCGGCAGGTTTTGAACAGAATCGTCGGCTTTTTGTCACTTTGTTTGCGACCTTTGAACTAGGAAGAAACTGGACGCGATAATTGAAGAATACATGACCACGCCGACGACACCATCCAACGATCCGAATTCCAACGGTTTTCGCACGCCGAAGCCCAAGTGGTTGCGCGTCAAATTGCCGACGGGCAAGGAGTACAAGGAGGTGCGTGAAATTGTGTCAGAGCACAAGCTGCACACCATCTGTGAGAGCGGGCACTGCCCAAACATGGGAGAGTGCTGGGGAGCGGGCACAGCTACCTTTATGATCTTGGGTAATATTTGCACACGCAGTTGTGGTTTTTGCAACGTTGCCACAGGGAAGCCACTGGAAGTTGATGTTTTCGAGCCTGGTCGGGTAGCGAAATCAGTAAAATTGATGGGGGTTAAGCATGCGGTAATTACTTCAGTTGATCGGGACGACCTCCCTGACGGCGGAAGTGAAATATGGGCGCAGACCGTTCGTGCAATTCGCAAGCAGAGCCCGGGAACAACACTTGAAACATTGATTCCGGATTTTGCGGGAAAATGGGAGAATCTAATGCCCATCATCCAAGTGGCGCCGGAAATTGTTTCGCACAATTTGGAGACAGTGCGCCGCATGACCAAAGAAGTGCGCATTCAGGCCAAATACGACCGCAGCCTTGAAGTGTTGCGCAGGCTCAGAAAAGCAGGTATAAAAACAAAATCGGGCATCATGATGGGGCTCGGCGAAACCGTGGATGAGGTGATTGAAGCCATGGATGATCTGCGCAGTGTCGATTGTCAAGTTTTGACTTTGGGCCAATACCTTCAGCCTTCTCCAAAGCACCTTCCTGTCGCAGAATTTATTCATCCCGATGTCTTCACAGAGCTCAAGTCCATCGGACTCGAGAAAGGTTTTCGGTTTGTCGAAAGTGGGCCTCTTGTGCGGTCGAGTTATCACGCTGAAAAACACCTTTTCTGACCTGCCGCCATCGGGCACTGGTTGTTTTTTTTGAGCATTTAAACAGTTGTTTTCTCCCTGTGGTACTGCGATTTAAGCTGTTCATTCCCTTGGCTTCGGATTTGGTGCGGAAGTGATGAACACAAATGCTTGACACGCACTTGGTTTGTTGTAACTTTCGAATTCCTGATTGGATAAAACTGTAACCATGCAATTGAAGACGATTTTCACTGCCTCCGCGGCAGTAGCGCTAGCCCTTACAGGCTGGCAGATCAGCAACGCTGATACCTCAGCCAACGCTTTGGACTACACCCCACGTGTTGAAGAAGCCAAATCTCAAGCTCCTGATGGTGCTTGGGAAATACAGCAAAAAATGCTGGGTGACATTGAAACTGGAGAGATCAATTCCGAAGGCTTGCGAGAGCTGAGAGGTGAAGTGACGCGCTTCGCGGCGCAACAGAGCCTTGACGGTCGAGCTACCGATCACTATTGGAACGAAATGGGCCCCGACAACATCGGAGGTCGAACGCGAGCCATTGCAGCTGTTATTCCCGAGGACGGAAGCGAAGAAACAGTGCTTTATGCAGGTGCCATTTCAGGTGGACTTTGGAAAAGTGATAATGGAGGCAACGATTGGAACCAGATGTTTGGACTGGACCAGATGGTTGTGGGTTCTGTCGCTGTAGCAGGAAACGGTGCAGTGTACGTTGGATCAGGTTCCATTTATGACGGAGGCAGCGGAGACGGAGGCAGCGGTTTCCGTGGCCGAGGCATCTGGTGGTCAGCTGACGGAGAAAACTTCGAGTTGGTAGAAGGCACAGATCCAGGAGAATTCAACTCAGGAGATTTCTCTGCGGTTGATGCAATGGTTGCTGATCCAAATTTCCCCAACCGAGTTTGGTTTGGAAGCAACGCTGGATACGGTTTCATTGATGATGGAGTTATGACAATGAGCCCGAGCGATGACATCAGTGGTGCGGTAGGCGACATTGCCATAGCAGCTGATGGTTCATACATGTTGATTGGTATGAACAATTGCAGGGTATTCCGCTCGGATGACAATACGTTTACAACGTTCACCAGCATGTCTGGTTCAAACAACGATGAAACAGTCTTGCCCCAAAGTGGAAATGGGCGTGTCCGCGTAGCAATTTCTCTTGATGATTCAGACCATGCGTTTGCTGTGTTTGCAACGAGCGGTGGTTTGTTTGGAGGTCTTTATCACACCGGGAATGCAGGAGACATTTGGAGCAATGTCTGGCCAAACGAAATTGATGAGGCCACTCCACTACCACGGGCTCAAGGCATTTATGACCTGGCACTTGGGGTCAAGAAAGGTCAACCCGATTTGGCTTACGTCGGAGGCATAGAATTGTGGCGATCTGGTCCTAACCAACAGGCTGAATTGGCGGCTTACGCATTCGACTTTGCAGGTACGAACATTGATGTGCACGCGGATGTACACGAAGTTATGTTCACGCCTTCTGGCAACATGTATGTCGCAACGGACGGTGGGATTTACAAGAGTACGGATGGCGGACAGTCATACAACGACATCAACCGAGATTATTCAGTCACGCAATTTTACGGCATGGACCACAGTGCGCGCAGCGCAGTGCTCGGAGGAACCCAAGACAATGGTTCATTATTCATTCCTGCAAACGGTTACTATTTGAGCGATCAAGAAGCGGTTGAAGTGCAGGGAGGCGATGGTTTTGATTGTGCAATTTCCCAGGTGACTGAGGCAGAGGGATATGACTACGCTTTTTACGCCACTTCACAGAATGGAGGACTTGGGCGCGGCACAGTGGGCCAAGATGATATCGCCAACTATGGTAGTTTCTTTGATGCGAATATCACAGAACTGGCCAATGACGAAGGTGAAATTGGACAGTTTTATTCGGTTGTGAGACTGTATGAGAATACCGATGACCAGGATTCGCAGCGAAGCGTCGTTTTGGTGAATCCATTTGGCGAAACGGTAACTGATAGCACATTCACGCTTTCGACGTCCAATCAAAACTTGGATTTTGAATACACCTTGCCTGAAGGAGTCGAGTTGGCTTTCTACGAAGAATTGGTTCGTCCTGAGCGTCTTTTGGACGCCCCATTGACTGAAGATCCTGATTACTTTTGGATGGATCCGCAAGAATCCATTGAGCAACTTGAATGCAACGATGACAGCGTTTTGATTGGTCAGGAATTGCAAATCACTGACATCGCACCAGTTGTTGATTCTGTGTACATCGCAGAATGGGATGAGTGGGTGTACAACACGGTTGGTTATGACACCACATTCTCAGAGGTGGACGTGTATGAGGTCAATGTTGTTTGCGACACAATGTATTTTCACGCAAGTGATACCATGATTGACGTCCCTGGACGTCTTCTGGTGAACGATCCTTACACCACCATGACCATCGCTGGTTTCAATGGTGGCAATGGAATCTGGATGACACGTGACGGATTGAATTTCAACACGACCCCAGAATGGGTGCGATTGGACAATGCTCCTGCAGGGGTAGGGACCAAAGCAGTTGAGTTTACCGTCAATATCGAGCCAGAAGCTGGAAACCACATGTTTGTCAGTGGTTGGGATGGAAAGCTCTACCGTTTCGATGGCATGGAAGACATCCATACCCAAGACGATGTGCCCGCAAACATGGGCAAGCAGATCCGGTCACTTGGAGCAGTAATTACAGGCGTATCTGTTGACCCCAATAACCCCAATCACGTTGTGATTTCGGTTGGTGGTTATGGCGCTTTGGCCACTGGTAAAGTGCAAGAAACGTTCAATGCACTGGACGATCAACCTTCTTGGTCGAGCATTTGGAATGAGAGCGGATTGAGCAAGATGCCTTGTTACGATGTCATCATTGATGCGATGGACCCATCAGGGCAGAGCATTGTGGTTGGAACAGAGTACGGCATTTTTGCCACTGACAATGGCGGAGACGATTGGATGATGGCAAATCAAAACATGGCATCAACTGCGGATCAAATCTCAGCTCCTGTGTTTGATGTGAAGCAACAATGGCGTGGCGCTGCACCTTGGATCAACCCTTCAAATCAGGGTGCCATTTATGCCGCTACACACGGACGAGGAATCTTCCGCTCAGATCTATTCTTAGGTGTTGACGAGCCCACTGAAATGGCTTCGCAGGAAGCAAGCAGCTTGATGGTTTATCCAAACCCAGTTTCAGGGGGGACATTCTCAGTTCAGTCAGAGACTTTCAAGGGTGACTTCCAATTGCAAGTGTTTGACATTACAGGCCGTCTAAATGTGGACCAGGCTATCCGCGGTTATGCAGGAGGCCCCATTGTTGTTGATGCAAGCGGTTTGGAGAACGGTCAGTACATCGTCCGTTTAACGAATGGTAAATTCCAGAAGACAGCGAAGTTGTTGGTGCGATAAGCACCGGTTTTGTTGAAGCATTGAAAAACCCCGAGCCATTGGCTCGGGGGTTTTTTGTTATCTGTGATGTGTGATTTTGCGTGTGATTTCCCTCCGAGTCGGCCCTTTACGGGCGGTCGAGGTGAGCGACACCTTCTTCAATTCGGACAGAAGTGAAGTGTTGGATCCAGTCCCCGAGATTGATGTAGCGCCCAGCGGTGTTTCCACTGGCTCCGGGCACTTCCAAATCCAAAGGGAGATGCCGATGGCCAAAGATGAAGCAGTCAATCGCTTCGTGGGTCAATTGCTCTTTGCAAAACTGCCAAATCCATTCGTCTTCCGGCCTTCCGACTTGAGAATCCAAATGACCTTTTCGTGCCCTGCTGTTGCGTGAGAAATAAGACGCCAACGGAATGCCTATATCTGGGTGTATGAGTTGGTAGGCGGATTGCAGAAAAGAACTCGTGAAAATGCGCTTTAAACGCTTGTAGCCGGCGTCTCCTGGCCCGATTCCGTCACCATGTCCAATCATGCAACGAAGCCCGTCATACTCCCTTACAATCGGCTCCCGATGCATCGTGACACCCAACTCTTGTTCGAAGTAGCCAAACGTCCACAAATCGTGGTTGCCGGCATGGTAGTGAATGGGAATGCCTGAATCTGCGACACGCGCGATGGCACCGAGCAACCTCACGCCTCCTTTGGGCACAGCGTGTTTGTATTCAAACCAAAAGTCAAAGACGTCGCCGACCAAGTGAATCTCGGTAGCAGGGCCAGCAGCCGCTCTGCCTTTTCCCTGTGCAGCATCCTCTAACCAAGCGATGAAGCGCAATTCGCGTTCCCGGCTATCGCTGGCATTTGGAGCACCAAGGTGCAGGTCTGAGGCGAGGTGAACGCGATGCAAATTTCGTGGCGAGTTTATTGAAGTAACTCGTTGATCTTCTGCTGGAGCGCTCTTCCACGCAGGTGCGTAGCTGCAATCACACCATCTTGGTCAATCAGCACCGCATGTGGAATGCTCGTCACCCCATAGGCGCGAGAAGCGGCATTTTGCCATCCGTTGAGGTCGCTGACATGATTGGGCCAAATCAATCCGTCTTGTTCAATGGCCTGTGCCCAGCGGTCTGCCTGCTTGTCCAAAGAAACAGAGAAGACCTCAAATCCTTGCGATTGGTATTCGTTGTATGCATTGACCACATTTGGATTTTCACGCCGACACGGCCCGCACCAAGACGCCCAGAAATCGAGCAACACGACTTTTCCTTTCAAATCGCTCAGCTTGCGTTCTACGCCGTCGGGGTCGCTCATTGCAATCTCTGGTGCTACATCACCCACTCCATAGAGGCTGTTTTTGGAAGCACGCGCTTTGTTGGCTCCATTGCCTTTTTTGACAACACGTTGGTTTTTCTTTTGAATGATTTGACCAGAAATGGCTGCGGTCAAAGCTTGATGAAATGCTCCAGACCCCATGCGTTCAGCGGTCGATTTCAAGACTTTTTGAAACGTTGCCGTGTTTTTATTGGGATCCAAATGCTCCAGAGGTCCCAATTGTGCAAGGGATCCTTCGTGGCTTCGTAGGAATTCGTTGGCCCATTCATCGGCTTCCCTCTTTTTCTTCATGGATCGGTCGGACAGCGATTGACGGCTTTCGGCGTCGGGCGCTTGTTGCATCATCCCGCGCACCATGCTCAATGTGGTTTGGATGGGCATGGCTTTGGCGTAATATTCATGCACTTCAGAAGTGGGGGTCGAGCCCTTTATTTCGGCATCCACCAGGAATCCAGCTTCGGGCACTTCGGCTGTGATGTAAACCCCCATGGTGCTGTCCATGATGATCACCATCGGAATGGTCCGTGCAACCATGAGTTGATAAAAATCCATCGGAAGCTGGCGATCAATCGGCAGCTCAAACTTTCCGGTCATGTCCGAAGTGCATTCCGCAATGGGAGAGAATCGACCTTGCTGGCCTTCGCGTCCAGGAGTCCACTTGCGCAACTCAATTTCAACGCCTTGTCCGTTGGCATTTGTAAATTGGCCAGCAACGCTATTTTTCTTGACATTTCCTCCGGCACACCCTCCGATTGTCAGCATCAAGGCAGCTATGACAACACTGCTCATCCATTGCATTGGTCGCATGATTTTCTCCTGTTCCTTCATGATTCAAATATCTTGAATTTTCGCGGCATTCCCGCAGTCATTGTTTGCTTTGCTTGATTGTCGCTCTGAGCCAAGCCTCGAAAGCCTCGTGATCATGCCATTCTGCCTTGATGGCTTCGCATCGGATGTTCATGCCCTGGGCCAATTCAGGCTTGATGCGCATGGCGTCTTTGTCTGTGGTTACGATGGCTTGCAACCGATCGCCTTCCATGATTCGTCGCCAGCGTTTGTAATCCTTTTCGGTGAATGCCCGATGGTCGGGAAAGCATTCTCGTCGCACCACTTGGAATCGCTCGGTGAGTCGATCCATGAATCGCTCAGGCCGCGCAATCCCCGCCACGGCCATAATCCGTTCGCGTCGATCAGGTGAAAGCGTGGCATTTCCATTGGGTGCTTCTGTGCCAGCGGGCCAGTTCAATAGTGTTTGCGGCTGCATGCGGGATGCGAATACAGGCTGAGGAGTGTCCTCTGAAATGCCATGTGCAGCAGTGGCTTCCAGCATCGACGTTTCCGGGTCGAGGCGTGTGATGATGAGCGCATCAGCACATCGCATCCGTTCGGGTACATCCCTCAGACGTCCGGCGGGAAGCAAGGAGTCGGATGCAATGGGCTGACTCGCGTCGAGCAAGAGGAGAGAAACCGTTGGTTTCAATCTCCGGTGCTGAAAGGCATCATCGCAAACGACCCATTCCAATTCTGGATGCTCGGCTTTCATTTTGATCAGGCCTTTCAACCGATTTTCGCATACTGCCACTGGGGCGTCGGGGAGATTTTTGCGCAACAGCAGGGGTTCGTCGCCGCACTCAATGGCTTGCATGCTCTCGGAAACCCAGAGAAATCCTTTGGTGTTTCTGCCATAACCGCGGCTGAGAACGCCTATTTTATTGAGTCCTATGATGTTTTGTAAGTCCCGAACGACGCGTTCGGTCGTGGGTGTTTTTCCGGTACCACCGACGGTGAGATTGCCCAGAACAATGGTTTTGATGGCGCCAGGTCGCGAACGAAAAACACCCGCATCAAACAACGCGTGACGGAATCGAATGACCGCACCATAAATGGAGGCAAGTGCTTGGAGAATCAGCCTACGAAACATGGCTTAAAAGTACGGGTTGTGAGCACGTGCCATTAAATTTGATGCATGCAAGATGCAAATAACTTGACTGTTCGCGATGTAGCGGCTGCTTTGGAGTCATGGGCTCCTCCTTCGCTGCAGGAATCATATGACAATTCGGGGTTGCTGGTCGGGACAATGTCTGACCCGGTAGCTTCCGTCCTTGTTTCTTTGGATTGCACAGAGGCGGTCGTCCAAGAGGCCATTGAATTGGGGGCCACGATGATTGTTTCCCACCATCCAATTGTTTTCAAAGGATTGAAGCGATTCAACGGTAACACATATGTGGAACGCACCGTGATGGCAGCTATTGCCCATGGCATCGCTTTGTACGCGATTCATACCAATTTGGACAATGTAGCGGATGGGGTCAACAGTAAGCTGGCACAGCTTGTGGGCTGCATGCCCAATTCCTTGAAGATTTTACGTCCCAAACCCGATGCGCTGATGCAGGTAGTCGTATATGTGCCGAATGCTGATGCACAAGCGGTAAGTGAAGCGATGTTTGCGGCTGGTGCAGGTGAAATCGGCGCCTACGATCAGTGCGGCTGGGTTGTGCCTGGAAAAGGAACATTTAGACCCTTGGACGGAGCCGATCCGCACATTGGCATCATTGGAGAACGCGAGTCAGTTGCGGAATCCAAATTGGAAATGGTGGTGGAACCTTGGAAGTTAGCGGCAGTTTTATCCGCCATGAAAAACACACATCCTTATGAAGAAGTGGCACATGGCGTGTGGCCATTGCAGCAAGTTCATGCTCAAGTGGGCAGTGGAATGCTCGGAGAGTTGCCAGCGCCAATGGAGGAAGAAGCATTTTTAGATGCGGTGAAATCGGCCTTGGGTTGCAATGCCATTCGACACACCAAGCTATTGGGCAATGATATTCGTAAAGTCGCGGTCTGCGGAGGTTCGGGGAGTTTTTTGCTCCAAGATGCAATGCGCGCTGGAGCCGATGTTTTTGTCACGTCAGACTTCAAATACCATGAGTTTTTTGATGCGGATAACCGCATTGTGATTGCTGATGTGGGGCATTATGAAAGTGAATGGCAAACAACAGACCTGATTGTCAACCGCATAAAGAAATATTTCCCTAATTTTGCGGTCCATTTGGCAATGACCAATCCGAATCCTATTCACTATCGCTGAACGCAACATGGCAAAGAAAAAAACCGCATCGACCGCAGAAGACAAGCTGCGAGCATTGTACGATTTGCAACTCATTGATTCCCGCATCGATCGCATCCGCGTCGTACGTGGAGAATTGCCGTTGGAAGTTCAAGACCTTGAGGACGAAATCGCAGGCCTGCGAACGCGCCTTGAGCGCTTGGAAGAGGACTTGGACTTGGTGAACCAGCGCATCTCAGCTTACAAGATTCAGATCGAAGACAGCAAGGTGTTGATTGCGAAATACACTGAGCAGCAAAACAACGTTCGGAACAACCGCGAATTTGAGTCTCTCAACAAGGAGGTTGAATACCAGACATTGGAGATTGAGCTTTGCGAGAAGCGCATTCGCGAGTGTCAGGCACAGGCCGAGCAGAAGACTGAAATCGTATCAACCAGCAAGGAAAAGTTGGAGATGCGCGATGCAGACCTCGAAAGCAAGCAGAAGGAGCTGTCAGAAATCATTTCTGAAACCCAGCAAGAAGAAGATGTTCTTGCTGGATTGAGTGACAAGATGGCCAAGGTCATTGACGACCGATTGCTGGCAAGTTATAAGCGCATCCGCGGAGCGGCCAAAAATGGCCTCGCCGTTGTGCCGATTGAGCGTGAGGCTTCTGCAGGCTCATACATCAAGATTCCACCACAACGTCAAATCGACATTGCTCAGCGTAAGCGCATCATTGTTGATGAGCATAGCGGACGAATTTTGGTTGACAAGGAGTTGGCTGAAGAAGAGATGACGCGCATGGATTCGCAGATTGGGAAGGCGTTGACGAAAGCGAAGAAATAATGCCCTCGGCTTAACCGCCGCTACCGCATAAAAAAGGCACCTTCCGAGGTGCCTTTTTTGGTTCTAGTGTTTTGAGAAAGCAGGTTTGTGCAGGCTCAAAGCCGAAAGCCAAAAGCCGCAACCAGCATCCCATGGGATTGGCGCATGCGTCCGGCATCCAACAGTCCCGGATCGAAAAGGTATATGTCACGTTCGAACTGACTGCGGCGATAGGTCGATGAGGCGTACCATTTTTCTGTTCGGTATCCAAAACCCAAGCTTCCGGTGTACCGCTTGCTGTCGGTTTGAATTTCTGCTGCTGGTTGATAAGGCGATGTTTCAAGGCCCGCTCCCGCTCGCAGGCGCCACGCCCGCTGAATTCGAATTTCGGCTCCAACTCGCGCGCAATGAGACAATCCGTAAAGCGAAGCCATCGTCTCGTTTTCGTTTTCGAACTTGTAGGCGTCTGGTCCAGAAAGTGCCGTGGGACGTAAATTGCCTGAACCGTAATTGACACGTTCATAATCCGCGGAGATTACACCGTACTTGCCCATGATAAACGCCAATGAAGCCATTGCACGTGATGGGGTGTAAATCACGTATTCCAGTCGATTTAGAGGTGAGTTGTAGTCATAGGACTCGCCAGACTTCAATTCACTCCTCATGTTTGTGGAGTACTCATCGGTGAAGGCGATGCGTGTGCGCGTGTGGTAAGCGAGTCCCATGCGCAACCACGGGGAGAGTGCATATTGCATGCCCAGCTTGACGTTGAGGCCGCTCCCTTCTACATTGAGTCGTTCTTGGAATTCCCAGGTGTTTAGTTGCAGCGTGTCAATCTGTGGTCGCTCTCTATGAATGGCCGTTTCGTCAAATGTTGCATTTACAATTCCGAGGCTGATACCAAGGCAGAGTCGTTCCCGGTAATTGGAGCCAAAGGCGATGTTCGTCTCATTGAGTTTGCCGCTCCGCTCAATTTTTTTAGTTGCGTATGCTCCACCAGAAGGAATGGCAGAAACGTAGGATGTGGGGTTGCCATTGGGGTTGGGATCGAGCAGGAAAGTTTCCCAGGCCAGGTTGGATGTGAAGGGACCTGTTGTGTACAAGTCGCCTGGCAACGATCCTTGAGCTTGGCCGAGGAAAACGTCGAGCAGTGAATTGCCCAATAGCGCATCTTCAATTTCGATTTTTTCATTAAAATTTGCCCTGCGCGATACGCTGATTGCCAATGTGCTCACTGGCCAGTCTGGGTTTACAGAAGGGTAAGTGAGGGCAATGCCCAAGTTGGTGGTGGATCCGCTTATTTGGTTTGCATCTCCAAATTGTCCCGATACATTTAGCCTGGTTTTCTGGGAAGCGAAGCCTGTGGTAAGACTCGCGTCCCCTCGTCGATACAGCCCAATGCCAGCCGGATTTCCGGTCAGGCAAGCTAAATCTGCTCCGAGTGCTCCAAAAGCACCTCCCATTCCCATCGTCCTGGTCGATCCGAGTGATTCGGTAAAGCTGTAACGAAAGACATCTGTTTCATTTTGTCCATGCAGCTGCGTCGACCAAGCACTCAGGCATGCGATTAGCAAGCCTAAAATCATGAATGATTGTTGCTTCATCATTTGCCTCCTCCTCGGCTAGAACGGGAATTGCCATTGGAAGAGCCTCTTGGCGAGCTGCCCGAGGAGCGAGTTGAATTGGAGCGAGTTGAATTGGAGCGAGGCGTGCTGGTTGGAACACTGAATGAATTGTTGCTTCCGTTTGCCCCGTTGGATCCACTTGATCTGCTTCTGGAATTCCAATTGGAATTGCCGCTGTCGTTATTGGTGTTTCGTGTTGAGCGCGTTTCCGTTTTCTGCGATGCTTGCATCCAGCGATTTTTACGTGTGCCGCGCTCGGGAGTCACAACGGTGGGTTGTACGCTGTTGCTGCTTTCATCTCGCTCAGCTTTGGGACGGACGAGGACTCCTGCATCATCGTAATTGCTGCCATTGTTGGTGTAGCTCATGATGGGCGTGCGCGTGAAACTTGTCACTCCAGAGCCTTCTCCGTTTATACTGCCAAAATATGGCCCAGCGTTTCCATTGTTGCCCCATCCGGAGTAGCCATTGTTCCAGCCATTGTTCCAACCATTGTTCCAGCCATTGTTGCCGTAGGGATTGTTATATCCGTATGGATTATAACCGTTGTTCCAACCGTTGAATCCATAAGGGTTGTAGCCCATTGAATTGTAGCCAAATCCATTGTTCATGCCATTCAATCCACCGTAACCCATACCCATGCCCATGCCGTTCATCGGATTGAAATAAGACTGAAGTCCGAGGCCGTTGGAGAATGGACGGTATGGATTGTTGTAGCTTGGTTGGTAGCCGGGCATGCCATAACCACCCACATATCCTTGTCCATATCCACTTCGGTCAGCGTCGTAGTAATCGTCCTCCATCACATCTTGTGCTCCGGCTTGTTCAAGGGCAAAAGCCAAGTATTTGCTGTCAGTGACAAATTCTTCGCCACGTCCCAAATACATTTCGTCATCTTCGAGAGCGGAAAAATCAGGAAGGCTTGCGCAGCCTGCGAGAAGAACAGCTGCTGCCGCGAAACCCAAGAAGCCGTGGTGCGGCATTGCGCGGCGAAAATGCGGGGAGAAAGTCAGTCTAGCCATGGGGAATGTCATTTATCCTGAGAAAGGTACGAAATTGGGTACTTTTGTGGCGCACGAGGTCCACGCACCAACTGCTACACAAATCATACCAAATTACCTGAGCAATTGCCATGGCATCAAAATTGACTTCCCGCGAATCGGATTACAGCAAGTGGTACAATGAATTGGTCGTGCAGGCCGATCTCGCACAACACAGTGACGTCAAAGGCTGCATGGTCATCAAGCCTTATGGCTTTGCCATTTGGGAGCGCATGAAAGACGTCTTGGATCAAATGTTCAAAGACACGGGACACGTGAATGCGTATTTCCCCCTGTTCATCCCAAAGAGTTATTTGTCGAAGGAAGCTGCTCACGTTGAGGGGTTTGCCAAAGAGTGCGCAGTGGTGACGCACTATCGGCTCAAAAATGCCGAGGACGGAAGTGGAGTTGTGGTGGATCCAGAGGCCAAATTGGAGGAGGAGTTGATTGTACGTCCTACGTCGGAGACAATCATCTGGAACACTTACAAGGATTGGATTCAGAGCTACCGAGATTTGCCTTTGTTGGTGAACCAGTGGGCCAACGTGGTGCGCTGGGAGATGCGGACGCGCTTGTTTTTGCGCACAACTGAATTCCTCTGGCAAGAGGGGCACACAGCGCACGAGACGTCAGATCAGGCCGTGGAAGAAGCACGCAAAATGCTGGAAGTTTATGCTGACTTTGCAGAGGGCTGGATGGCGATGCCTGTATTGAAAGGAGTCAAGTCGGCCAACGAACGTTTTGCGGGTGCAGTGGATACGTATTGCATCGAAGCGATGATGCAAGATGGAAAAGCACTCCAGGCGGGTACATCACACTTTTTGGGACAGAACTTCGCCAAAGCGTTTGATGTGAAGTTTGCAACGCGCGAAGGTGGTCAAGAATTGGTATGGGCCACTTCATGGGGCGTTTCGACGCGATTGATGGGGGCGTTGATTATGACGCATTCGGACGATGCAGGATTGGTATTGCCTCCGAAGCTGGCCCCCATAGAGGTGGTGCTGGTGCCAATTTACAAAGGCGAAGAGCAGATGGCTGAGATTGTTGGTGCGCTGCAAGGTGTTGCCGATCAGCTAAAGGCTGCTGGCTTCCGCGTGAAATTGGATGACGATGACAGCAAGCGTTCTGGTTGGAAGTTTGCGGAATACGAACTGAAAGGTGTTCCTGTGCGATTGGCCATGGGGCCTCGCGATCTCGCCGGTGGAACGATAGAAGTGGCGCGTCGCGATACCCGGAGCAAAGAGATTGTTCCAATGGACGGCATTCAGAGCCATGTGAAAGGATTGCTAGAGGAGATCCAGACGTCTTTGTTTGACCGTGCTGAAGAACGTCGGACGTCGACAACGACTCGTGTCGATACATGGGAGGAATTCTTGGCCGCATTAGAGGCTGGTGGTTTTGTGGAAGCCCATTGGGATGGCACTTCAGAAACGGAAGATCTGATCAAAAAAGAAACAAAAGCTACCATCCGTTGCATCCCCCTCGAAGGCAATTTAGAACCAGGTAAATGCGTTCGAACAGGAGCGGACAGTGCCCAGCGTGTGGTGTTTGCTCGTGCTTATTGAACCGAAAAACAACTGACCATGGAAAGCAACATGCCGATTGGACTGAATCCGCAAACGACCCAGGAACTCACGAAGGGCCTGAATGATTTGCTCTCCGATTTACAGATCTTTTATCAAAATGTCCGTGGATTTCATTGGAACATCCGAGGCAAAGCTTTTTTTGAACTTCACGTGAAATTCGAAGAGCTCTACACCGATTTGCAGATCAAGATCGATGAGGTTGCAGAGCGTATTTTGACCTTGGGAGGCCGTCCAATGCACACTTATGAGGCTTATTTGGCGGCCACTGATGTGCATGCTGTCAAAGATATTTCGAACGGAGAGGAAGCCATGAAGCACTGTGTGGCAGCATTCAGCGTGTTGCTGCTACGTGAACGTGCTCTGTTGCAGTTGTCCGGTCAATCCGGTGATGAGGGCACCAACGCGCTCATGAGTGATTACATCCGTGAGCAAGAAAAAACCGTGTGGATGTACCGCGCTTATTTGGGCTAGAAACCTCTCTAATCGTGCAGGCTTTGCGAGAAGAAGGCATGATTCGTTTACTGCCCAAAGCTTTTTTTCAAGTTGCGCATTGGCAAAAACAGAACCTGTAGTATATTTGCGCCCCAATTGGCCCGTTCGTCCAGGGGTTAGGACGCCAGGTTTTCATCCTGGAAACAGGGGTTCGATTCCCCTACGGGCTACCAAACGACAAGACCCACACCCCCTACGGTGTGGGTTTTTTCATGCCTGCCTCTTCAACCAGTACCGAAACGGTAAGGACTCCATGGGTTGGCACCGCGACAACGAACCCGAAATTGATGCGGCATGCATCGCTAGCGTGAGCTTTGCTGCCTCGCGGGACTTCGTGATCCGCAACCGGACCACGAAGCAAAAATGGCTTGTGCCCTTGCACCACGGCGACTTACTTGTCATGGAGCACCTGCAGGACGTCTACGAACATGCATTGCCCAAGCGATTGCGCGTGGGTCAACCGCGCGTCAATTTGACGTTGCGGCGGATTCTGAGGGCTTGAGGGATCTAAAAGATGAAGTATTCGAATGAACGGCTCGTCCAAAGCCCTTCAAAACAAAGTAATATGCCCAGCGGGATGAGCACAGCATTTTGGATCCAATCGATAGCCGTGGTGTGGTGAGGATTTGATTGCCAGCGGGACCAATGCGGGGTGAGCCATTCGATGCCCAATGCCAAGATGAGCGCATACCACGTCACTGCGTTTAGCGATCTAAATCCCTTGATGATTCCAGGGGTTTCGGCCTCCATCCCAAGCATGCATTTCATCAATCCCCATGCCTCTCCCAGATCTTTGGCAAAATAGAGTTGGGCCAACCAAAAGAACAGCATGAGCACAATGGCGCTGCGGCACAACTTTATGGCCGATGTGCTCGGTATCCAAGACGTCAGGCGTGCAATCCATTCGAAACGACTGTCCATCCACCACAGGATGCCCAGGCTGAAACCCCAAACAAGAAAACTCCAAGAGGCAGCGTGCCAAAATCCGATGAGTGTGAACGTGATCAAAACGGCTACGGCCTTCTGAACTTGACGTTTTCGGAGCGAAATGAGTACATAATCACGAAACCACTTGCCCAATGTGATGTGCCAACGTTGCCAAAAATCAGGGAAGCTTTGGGCCTTGAAAATCGAACGGAAATTCTCGCTCAGTCGTATGCCGGTCATTCGACCTATGCCCACGGCCATGTCCGAATATCCTGAAAAATCCATCAAGACATACAAAACGGATATCGCCGCCATAGCCCAAGCCTCTTCCACCGAGCGGTGCGCGGGATTCAGATAGAGTTTTTCCGCCCAATCTTGTAGCGGACCGCTTACGGCCACCTTTTTCACCATGCCCAAAACGAAACGAGAAAATCCCGAGTAGAACAGCTCGGTATTCCATTTTCGGGTGGTGTTCAATTGAGGAATCAATGCGCTTGAACGTTCGATTGGGCCGGCCATAAGCTGCGCGAAATAAGCTACGTAGAGGGCAAAGGTCAGCGGGTTCCGCTCCACCTTGGTTCTGTTACGGTACACGTCAATGGTGTACGACATGGACTGAAACGTGTAAAAGCTGATTCCAACCGGGAGCAAGATGTCGAGCGATTGGTGTGAAGTTGCCACACCGAAAGCGCTCAGGAATTCATGAAACGACTCGAGAAAGAAATTGGCATACTTGAAATACCCGAGGATGCTCAAGTTGACAATAACGGAGGCGTAGAGGGCCATTTTCCGCCGAACTTCACTCCCCTGTACCATCGCCAAAGCGGCGAAAT
>Ga0208949_1000356_pt1 | contig 18926 bp, 14 predicted proteins | sample AOAMet1_03_M0_10_2_FD_188231 | JGI IMG/M metagenome (GOLD analysis project Ga0208949, IMG submission 188231) | Ammonia-oxidizing marine microbial communities from Monterey Bay, California, USA - CAN11_03_M0_10 (SPAdes) | ecosystem: Environmental > Aquatic > Marine > Intertidal zone | place...
ACAGACGGTCAAATTTTCTTGGAGTCGAACTTGTTCTTGAGTGGTATTCGTCCAGCGATCAATGTTGGAATCTCGGTAAGCCGAGTAGGGGGTAACGCTCAAATTAAATCCATGAAAAAGGTTTCTGGAACATTGAAGCTGGATCAGGCGCAGTACCGTGAGCTCGAGGCTTTTTCAAAATTTGGTTCTGACTTGGATGATGCTACGAAGGCTGTTCTTGACAAAGGAGAGCGCAACGTGGAAATTTTGAAGCAAAACCTCAACAGCCCAATGCGCGTAGAAGATCAAATTGCGATCATCTATTGTGGGGTTGAAGGTTTGCTAAAAGATGTTCCAGTCAATCGTGTCCAGGAGTTCGAAACGGCATACATTGACTACATGCGAAGCAAGCATGGAGACACCATGAACCAACTCAAGAGCGGCAAGTACGGTGACGAGCAGAAGCAAGTTTTGACTGCTGCTGCGAAAGAATTGACAGCACAATACGCTTAATCTCATGGCTGGAGGACTCAAAGAGGTAAGGGAGCGCATTGTTTCGGTGCAAAACACCAAGCAAATCACGTCGGCCATGAAAATGGTGGCGGCGGCAAAGTTGCGTCGCGCACAAGAGGCGATTACGCGAATGCGCCCTTATGCCGAAAAGCTCCAAGCTGTTTTGTCCAATGTCAGTGATTCACTGGACGCAGGTGAAGGTGTGTTCTCCGAGAAACGCGAGGTAAAGCATGTCTTGTATGTTGCGATTACTTCAAACCGTGGATTGTGCGGTGGATTCAACAACAACATCATCAAGGCGGTTCGCAAAGGGATGCAGCAAACGGACGCTACATGTCACGTGCTTCCGCTGGGTAAGAAGGCAAATGATGCCTTTGAAAAGGACCCGAACTTAGCTCCCGTAGGTTTCGAGGAAGACGCTTGGCAGATTTTCGATGAGTTGAATTTCGACCGGGCTCAAACAATCGCTGAGGATATCATGGCTCAGTTTGAAGGCGGCCAGTACGATGAGGTGAAAATTGTGTACAACCGATTTGTCAATGCTGCAGTGCAAGACGCAACGGTAGAAAATTATCTTCCGCTAGAACCTTCAGAGGAAGAAACAGGACCATCCACAGATACGGATTACATCTTCGAGCCATCTCAGGAAGAAATCATCGAGCGGATCATTCCAAATTCATTGAAGGTCCAGTTGTACAAGGGCTTGTTGGACAGTCATGCATCTGAGCATGGCGCACGAATGACTGCCATGCATCAAGCCACAGAAAACGCAGGCGAGCTTTTGCGAGATCTCCGTATTTCTTACAACAAGGCCCGCCAGGCATCGATTACGACAGAGATACTCGAAATTGTTGCAGGATCTGAGGCGCTGGATTCGTAAAGAATCCTTGGCATAACCTTTGCTTTTCAGGCAGTCGATGTAGATTCGGCTAATGGGATTTCAAACGCGCATATTGCTTTCCATGTTATTGGTCATCGTTTTATCGTTGACCGGTACGATGTTCGTTGCTTGGCAATTTGCTAGCAGTCAGGAGGAGTTGTACAATGCTCAGCGCTTGACCCGCAAGGAGTCTGCAGTGCAACGAAGCTTGGAATACACGTTGAACAGGCTGCCCTATGCGGTGACAACAAAAGAAATACCTCGAATATTTTCGGACCGCATTTGCGAACTGGCTGATATTCATGGCATGGACATCGCTTTGTATGATCCAGAGGGATCAATGATGACGCAATCCTCGTTGCAGGAGGAGGGGGGCGGTATGATTCAATTGGATTCCAGTCTTCTATCTTCATTGTATTTATCAGTGGATCGGGTCAAGGACAGGGACTACGGACCATTTGTGAATGTTTATTGGAATGTCGAAAATGACAGAGGAAACGCGATTGGTATTGCAGGTGTGCGTTATCAGAACCGAACATTTGAGGAAGGAGATTTCAAAGCTTTTTGGAGTCAGTTAGCTCCACTTTATGTGGTGCTTTTGATTGGGTCGGCGTTGATTGCCGCCGTCTTATCTAGTGGACTTGTGAAGAATTTGAGAATGATCCGTGATCGGATGCGTGAGTTAGAACCCGGCAGCGAACAAACGCCAATTGAGTACGACCGTCAAGATGCAATCGGAGAATTGGTCACAGAATACAACGCATTGTTGAAACAGTTACGTGTTGCTGTTCAGGCATTGGCTAAGCGGGAGCGAGAGGGAGCATGGCGAATGATGGCGATGCAAGTGGCGCATGAAATAAAGAACCCTTTGACCCCCATAAAGTTGGGTGTCCAGCAGCTGCAACGGGCATGGAGTGATGGCCGTCCTGACTTCGAAGGCCGCTTAAAGCGTCATTGTGAGGTTGTTGTTCAGCAAATTGATGTGTTGGCAGAGATTGCGCAAGATTTTTCATCGCTTGCGGCAATTGGACTTGATGAATTGGAACCTGTCGATGTATGCGCAATTATGGAAGAGTCAGTTGCAATGTATCGATCTGCAAACGCAGATATCACTTGGAGATTTATCGGTTTCAACGAGAAGCACGAGGTACAAGCGACTCATTCACATTTGCTTCGTGTCTTCAACAACCTGATTTCAAATGCTGTTGACGCAGTGAAGGAAAATATGGAACCGCTCATTGTTCTTTCTTTAAAAGGAGGAGACTCTGACCTGGAAATTGAGGTGCGAGATAACGGTGAAGGCATTGCCGTGGATCAATTGGAAAAAGTGTTTGAACCACGGTTTACATCGAAAAGTGGTGGCACAGGACTCGGATTGACCATAACAAAATCCATTGTAGATCAATTGGGGGGCAAAATTTCAGTTGCTTCAGATTGCAGCGATGGCGCAGCATTCCGTGTACTTTTTACACGAAAATGAAGGTTATGAACCAAAGCAAAGGATAAGTTTCCTTGTTTCAAGTGTCAAACTTTTGCAATTTTTAAGAACTTCCGCCTCATCGAAAGCCAAACTATTTGGTTTTCAAGGGTTTTATAAGTTTCACAAAAAACGATATTCATGAGAGCAAGTATTCTTCTGATGTTGACAGTGCTGTTTGCAGGAACAGCCTGGTCACAAGGAAAAGTGACGGGAAAGGTCACCGATCGGGCTTCCGGCGAAGCGCTTCCAGGCGTGGCCGTGGTAGTTTCTGGTTCAGGTAGTGGCGTCTTCACGGGTGCGGATGGTTCCTATTCAATTGCTGCAAATGCGGCAAGTGATAAACTGATGTTCACGTTTATCGGTTATGATAGCGAGATGGTTGAAATAGGAGGCCAGTCCAGCATGAACGTAGCGATGTCGGCAGGTGTTGATTTGGACGAGGTAGTCGTCACAGCACTAGGTGTTTCGCGGGAAAAGAAAGCCTTAGGGTATTCTGTTCAAGAGCTTGGCAACGGAGCATTTACACAAGCTAAATCTGAGAACGTGGTCAAGTCCATGACGGGCAAGATTGCGGGAGTTCAAGTCACGTCAGGGACATCCATAGGAAGTTCTTCGAAGATAATTCTTCGGGGTGCGAGTTCAATAACAGGGGACAATCAGCCGCTGTTTGTTGTGGATGGTGTTCCCATGGACAATGCAGACTATTCAGGGGGCGATCAACAGCGCTCTGCTGGTGGTTACGACTATGGCAATGCGATGCAAGACATGAACCCTGATGACATTGAGTCTGTGACGGTATTGAAGGGTCCGGCAGCCGCCGCCTTGTATGGTTCACGTGCTTCAAACGGAGCAATTGTAATCACAACCAAGACAGGAAAAGGACACCGTGCTTCTGGCAAGAAAGGCTTAGGTGTTTCGGTGAGTAGCACTGTTGCTTTCAACGATGTTTTCATTCTGCCTGACTACCAGAACTCTTATGGAGGCGGTGCTGGCACTGACTGGATCAACCAGAACATGGTAGATAGTTTAGGGGAAACACCGATTCCTGATTATGGTTATGATGGATCTTGGGGCCCTGCATTGGACGGAACAATGGTTCGTCACTGGGACAGTTGGTATGAAGGGGACGATGGTTTTGGTGAATCGCGACCGTGGTCAGCGTCGGATAGCGATGTATCTGAATTCTTCCAGACGGGTGTTATGTACAGCAACAACTTTGCAGTAACAGGATCCAATGAAACGAGTTCGTTCCGGATGAGTTACACCAACCACAAGCAGACGGGTGTTTACGAGAATTCTTCTTTGGATCGGAACACCCTCTCATTCGCAGGGTCTTCGGACATAAGCGATAAGCTTTCTGCAAGCGTGAACATGAACTACGTGCAAAGTGTAGGACAAGGACGACCATTGACGGGGTATGGCGAATCAGTAATGAGTCAATTCACACAATGGGGACAGCGTCAGTTGAGCATGGATCGCATGCGCAATTATGAAAATGCGGATGGTTCACAGCGCACATGGAATCGCAACAGCGTCACAGACCCATCACCCCACTATTGGGACAATCCATTCTGGGAACGTTACAAGAATGTTCAGGATGATCAACGTGACCGTGTCTTTGGAAACATGACTTTGAACTACAAAATCAATGATAACCTAAGTTTCATGGGCCGAGCTTTGACTGACTTCTATACAGACCGTCGTCAAGAGCGCGTTGCAACGGGTGGTGTTCGTGAGTCATCATACAGCGAGTACACACGACAACTGCAAGAAACAAACCTGGACGGTTATCTAAACTTCAACAAGGACATCAACTCAGACTTGAGTGTTGTTGGTTTTGTCGGTGTCAACAGAAGAATCCGTGACTTCAAGAGATTGGGTGCTTACACACTCGGCGGATTGAACACGCCTGGTTTGTATACCATTGCGAATGGCGGAGACGGTTATCAGATCAGTGATTACGAGGAGAGCAAGGTTATTAATTCGGTACTCGCTTCTGCGAGTTTCGGATACCAAAACACATTGTTCATTGATGTTACAGGTCGAAACGATTGGAGCTCGACGCTCCCTGAAGCGAATAATAGCTATTTCTACCCATCGGCCACGGCAAGCTATGTGTTCAGTGAATTGGCTGACATCGAAGCTCTTAGCTTTGGTAAATTGCGAATGGGTTGGGCGCAGGTCGGAAACGACACAGGCCCATACCAAACAGGCTTGACGTATGGTGTCAATCCAAATTTTGGCAGCGGAGGATCCGCGACCGTACCAAACTCTCAGAACAATCCAAACTTGCGGCCTGAAAAGACAACAAGTTTCGAAGTGGGAACAGAAATGAGTTTCTTCTTGGACCGATTGAGAGTTGACGCCACATACTACAACAACATTACAGAAGACTTGATTTTCAATGTTCCTGTATCGGCAGCTTCCGGCTATACCAGCACGGTCTTGAATGCGGGTAAGACACAGAACAGAGGAGTTGAATTAGCGATTTCAGGCACACCTGTTCAAACGGAAGACTTCCGCTGGGACATCGGTGTGAACTTTGCTAAGAATGAAAATGAGTTGTTGGAATTGGCAGACGGCATCGAGAACATCCGGTACACTTCCCTTTTCGGAGTTACACTGGAAGCACGTCCAGGTCAGCCGCTTGGAACTTTCTACGGTTATGACTTCTTGTATGACGACGATGGAAACAAGCTTGTCGACGGCGACGGTTACTACTTGAGCACAGATGAGGTGGTTCCAATCGGAGATGTATTGGCTGACTTCACAGGTGGTGTTTACACGGACCTAGCGTATAAGAACATCTCTTTTAGTGCGCTTGTCGACTTCCAGAAAGGCGGCTCTGTGCACAGCTACTCCAACCAATGGGGCAAGTATTCCGGAACACTCGCAGAGACTGCAGAGGGCGATATTCGTGAAGAAGGAATTGTCGTAGAAGGAATGGTTGCTGAGCAAGGTGCAGACGGAGAATGGATTTCTACAGGAGACGCGAACGCAACGAACATTGATGCACAATCGCATTTTTTCTACAACCAAGGGTACATCATCCATGCCGCAGACCAATATGACGCAAGCTTCATTAAGCTTCGTGAGATGCGTTTGGACTACAACTTGCCAGCGAGCGTAACAAGCGGTTTGCCATTTAGCAACATCAGCATTGGTGTTTATGGCCGCAACCTTGCAATCCTGCATAAGAATGTACCGCACATAGATCCAGAGGTAGCCACGTCGGCTTCCAACGTTCAAGGTTTCGAAGGCGGCCAGCTTCCAGCTGAGCGCACCATCGGTTTCAACTTGAAGTTTAATCTCTGATTGTCCACCTTTAAAAAATCATGAAAATGAATAAGCAAATTTTCTTCCTGGTGGGCTTGATTGGAGCCTTAGCCTTCACGGGGTGCCAAAAGGACTTCGAGGAAATCAATACCAATCCCAATGAGCCAACAGCTGTCTCACCTGGATTCTTGTTGACGAACGCACAAAAAGCAATTATGGACCAAGTCTATGATTCTTTCTGGGGCAGCCGTCGTGCAATGCAAACAGCTCAATATTGGAGTTCCAACCAGTATTCCAACGAAAGCCGGTACCAATACAGAGAGACTACAGCCAATAGCGCTTGGGCCGCCATGTATGCTGGACCACTTCAGGATCTTCAAACAATCATTGATTTGAACTCTGGAGACGCTGCCGCTGATTATGCGGGATACGGCGATAACGGCAACCAAATTGCAGTCGCGAAGATTCTGCAAGCTTGGACCTTCCAGCATTTGACAGATGCTTTTGGAGACATTCCAATGTCTGCAGCTCTTCAAGGAGGTGATGATACGGCTCCGTCTTATGATAGCCAAGCAAATGTATATGCAGGTCTTTTGACCTTATTAAACGAAGCCATGGCGAGCATGACCAATGGATCAGGTCCTCAGGGCGATCAGGTGTATGGCGGTAACATGGACCAGTGGATGAAATTCGCAAACTCGTTGAAGTTGCGAGTGGCTATGCGCATGGCTGACGTGAACGGAGCGGCGGCGCAAGCTGCTGCGGAAGCGGCACTCGGATCGGGTACGATCATTGCGGGCAATGAGGACAACGCTTTGTTCAATTACCTAGCTGGTGCACCAAACAACAACCCCATCAACGAAGATGCTAAGACGCGGAACGATTTCGCAGCATCCAATACGATGGTTGATATGCTCGCTTCACTGGGAGACCCTCGTGTTGGTGTTTATTATGCTCCAGCAGTTTCCTCCGGCGAGTATGCTGGTGAGGTCTATGGATTGGATGAAGCAAATGCAGCTCTGACACCGGACGATGATGTTTCTCAGCGAGGTGCAGCAATTCTTGCAGGCGATTTGGCCGGAATTTTCTTTGACGCTGCTCAAACGCATTTCCTAGCTGCTGAAGCTGCAGAACGAGGATGGACGAGCATTCTTTCTGCCGAAGAGCATTACAATGCTGCGATTTCTCTGAGCATGAATTACTGGGGAATTGCCGATGAGGCTGCAATCGGAGATTACCTCGCACAAGAAGCTGTCGCATATGGCACAGCTGAAGGGGCTTGGAATGAAAAAATCGGCCGTCAGAAGTGGATTGCTTTGTACATGCAAGGCTATGAAGGTTGGGCAGAATATCGTCGGCTTGACTTCGGTGTGTTGGCGGCTTGTGCTGACGGAGCTTTGCAAGGCGACGGAAGTGTTCCAACGCGTTTCACATATCCATTGGATGAGCAGACACTGAACAATGCGTCTTGGTCCGCTGCAAACGGTGGATCAGATGAACTCACCGATAAGATGTGGTGGGATGTTGATTGATGGAGATTCAATCATTTGAACTACAAGAAAAAGCCCCGCAGAGATGCGGGGCTTTTTTGTTCTAGAGTTTGACTGAACTACTTCTCACAAGGGAAAATCACGGGTCGACTAGGAGTCGCATCCAAATCGAATGGGGCGGTTTGAAGGTTCAACAAGTGAAGCCCGTCTTCAAGTGTTTCAGGAGCGTGTATGAACTCTGTTATCGTGGCCTGATGCCTCGGCTTGTTTGGATAGCACCAATAAGCGTGGTGAGCCGCTAAAGCTCCGCCGTCGGATTCACGGTCTACGGAGGGCAAATCAATCAACCAATGTTCCACTTGCATCTCGGCTAACCAACTGGCGGCTTCAGGCATGAAATAGGCGGGGTTGCTGTTGGACCAATTCCGCGAAACTTTGCCCGGGTCATGCGGCAACGTGCGCACAACGATGGCTGGTGGAAGCCGGCTTTTATCGCTCCAATGCACTGCGCAAGCACTGCGCATCTGATTCAGGGTGATGACGTCGTCGCCATCAATTTTCACTGGCAGGACGCTGATGACAAGGCACGGTAAAATCGAAGGAATCGAAATGTTTTCGATGGAATGGGCTTCTGGTGAAATGTGTCCGAGGCATTCCGTGTGCGTGCCATTGCCGTGTGGGTTAAATGTGACGTTTCGGAAGTTCACGCCTCCGCCCTCCGCCACTGAACCAAGAAATCCATTGCTGCGCACGACTTCCAATTTCATGTTCTCTACATACCAGGCACTCGCACCACCTTGTTCTGCAATTGGAATGCTGATATCAACCTCTGGTGCGTTGGAAGCCCGGAAAATTTTGCCGTTAAATTCGATGGTCAATTGCATGTTTTGAAGGCTCTTAAAAGCGAAAATTAAGCATAAAAAAAGGCGACTCCTTCATTGGAGTCGCCTTTCAAGTGACTTAGAGTCGTCGCGATTAGTCGAATAAGAAACCAATTCGCAAAGCACCTTGGAATACGTTTCCAATGGTCGTGTTGCTGATGTGATTCGGGAAATCATAAGGAGTACCGTCGGAATTTTCGAGGTAATCTGTGTAGAACCGACCATTCTCATCCAATGCGTCAAACTCAAGTTGTCCAACGAATTCACCGGCAACTTCAGCACCTGCTTCTTCCGTGCTGAACGCTTGGTTGAATCGGATGTTGAAAGCTGTGAGATTGTCAGTTGTGATGGTGTGGTTTCCGAAAGTTGTTCGTCCGAAACCGAGCCCCGCTTCAAAACCGAGGTAGATGCCATCAGAGAAGTAGTAATCTGCTCCGAAGAGGAAGTTCAAACCGATGGTGTTATAGCCTTGCTCGTTTCCAACGTTCCAAACAACATACTGATCAAGCTCAAGGTTCTGCGCGTCAGTGACGTCTTGTGGTCCCCAGTTTTCAACGGTTTGAGATCGGTTACCAAGTGTAATTGGCAACTCGATTCCGAAGTAAGGAGACAAGTTGTCCATTCCGTCAAAGTGCATCTCATAACCAGGAGCGATTCCGATGGCTGAAGACTTGGTGTTGATGTTCAACTGTGGGCTCACTGGATTGGCCTCATTCTCTTCACCGTCTTGGTACCAAGCGTGAACGTCGCTAGAATTAGCAATCGAGATTGACAAGCGGAATGCGCGGTTGTCTTCGAGGAAGTTACGGTACTTGATGGTTGAACCATCGATAGGGCTTCCTCCAAATGGCGTAAAGCTCACCTCGATGTTGTGCTCATCACCCATTTGCTTTTGAGCCTGAGTGCCCATTGTGACCAACGCGCTTAGCGCCAGTGTAAACATGAGTTTCTTCATGATAGTGTGTTGTGTTTCTAGAAATTTCAGTTGCAAGAAAGGGAAAAAAGGCCGAAGTACGCAGGATTCGCACGAACTTTCGAACATGAATGCGTTTGAAAAGCCGACGAATTCGTCCGAATGGTCGAATCATTATGATGTGACTCGCTTTGAAAAAAGCGGGGAACAATCCCTCCAAATGTTGACACGTTACCTCGGGCTAGCGCGTTCACAAGAGCTTGATTTTGTGCTGCCTTCATTCGATCCAGGCCAACGGTTGGACATGTGGAGCAAAGAGATGAATGCGGGTTCCGACAAAGGCAATGGATTGTTCCGCGACGATCTTTTGGCGCGCGTTTTGAATCGCTCGAATCACTTGCACGATCCGCGTTATGCTGGACACCAGGTGGCGGTCCCCTTGCCAGAACTTGCTTGGATCAGTGCTGCGACGGCGCTGCTAAACAACGGCATGGCCATCGACGAAATGGGGCCAGCGAGTTCACCCATGGAAGAGGCGGTTATGCGATCCATTGCACAGTTCATGGGTTTGGGAGAGGGAGCTTCTGGAATTTTATGCCACGGCGGCACTTTGGCGAATCTCACAGCGCTTTTGGCTGCACGGCAGTGTCAAGCGGAAAATGATGAATGGCGCGACGGCACTTCGGAACCTTATGCGGTTTTGGTCAGTGAGCAGGCGCATTATTGTGTCGATCGTGCGGTTCGGGTCATGGGGTGGGGTGAGCAGGGAACGATTCATGTGCCAACAGATGATCAACACCAGATCAGACCAGAATCACTTAAAGAGGCTTTTGCTGAGGCAGAACGCAAAGGATTGAAAGTTTTGAGTGTTGTGGGCAGCGCATGCACGACCTCTTCGGGTGCTTTTGATGATTTGAACGCTTTGGCTGACTTTGCCGAGTCCAAGGACTTATGGTTTCATGTGGATGGTGCACACGGTGCTGCTCAGGTTTTTTCGAAGCAGCATTCCGAAGCATTGAGCGGTTTGCATCGTGCTGATTCGGTGGCCATGGATTTCCATAAAATGTTGGGTGTACCGGCACTTTGTACGGGGCTGTTTTACCGGCGTTCTGAGGACGCTTATTGCGCCTTTTCACAGCGTGCGGATTACCTGTATGAGAAAGGTGAACAGGACGAGTGGTGGAACCTGAGCAAACGCACGTTTGAGTGCACCAAACGCATGTTGAGTGTGGCTGTATTCGGAATTTGGGAGCAGCATGGGCCAAAGCTTTGGGAGAGCCTTGTGGATCAATTGGTGGGAAACGCCCAAACCTTTGCAGCGAATGTTGAGAAGCGCGAAGGATGGCAGCTTTTCACACACCCAAAATCCAACATTGTATGCTTTCGTTCAACGCGATGGGACAACTCGCTTCTGAGAAGACTGATGGTCGAGCATGGCCCACATTACATCGTAAAAACCGAGTTTAACGGTGAAACGTGGCTGCGGTGTACGTTTCAGAATCCATTCACCACGGAAACGGTTTCCACGTCAATCTTGACGCGTTTGGAAGCACTAGGAATGGAATGGGACAGCGCTCAGAATAGCGCTCAATAAAGCAGGTGCTGCTTGGTTTTGTCTCGCCAACCCGACTGGTTATTGTACTTCACGAAGAAGATTTTCAAATCACTCTGATTGGCATAGTCGGCGAAGAAAACTTTTTTATCGGCTTGGTTGGCATGCTCGACGAAGTACCACAATCCGTCGTTTCCTTTGGTTTGATTGGCATAATCAACCTTGAAGACTTTGAGATCGCATTGATTCTCGTATTCGACGACAAAAACACTCAGATCAGCTTGGTTGGCATATTGCGTTGAGAATACACTCTGAGCATTGGCGAGCGCTGCGGTCAAGCAGAAGATGAAAGCGGTCAATGTTCGCATGATGAACTTCGTCTTTCTTATTCGACCGTAACGGACTTCGCTAAGTTCCTTGGCTGATCCACATTGCACTCGCGCAGGACGGCAATATGATAACTCAACAGCTGGAGAGGAATGGTCGTCAATAAAGGCGCTAGCGCTTGATCGCATTTTGGAATCTCAATGACGAACTCAGCGAGTGATTTCAGGTCGCGGTTTCCCGAGGTCACCAATGCGACCAGTCTTCCTCCTCTCGCCTTGACTTCTTGGACGTTTGAGATAACTTTTTCATAGACATCGTCTGATGTTGCGACAAAGAATACAGGCATCTCTTCATCAATCAACGCAATGGGGCCGTGTTTCATTTCAGCAGAAGGATAGCCTTCTGCGTGGATATAGCTGATCTCTTTGAGTTTGAGCGCTCCCTCCAGGGCTACAGGGAAATTAACCCCACGTCCTAAGTAAAGAGCGTTTTCGCTGTGTTGAAATTTCTTTGCAATTCGCTTTATCGCTTTGTCTTGCTTTAGCAATTGTTCCACCTTTTCAGGAATTGAATTGAGTTCCACGAGCAGGCGACTGAAGCGTTTGCTGGAAAGCTGTTTGTTGCGCTGGCCTACATGCATTGCAATCAACGTAAGCACAGTTAACTGAGCCGTGAAGGCTTTTGTGGAAGCGACTCCGATTTCAGGTCCTGCGTGCGTGTAGGCACCGCTGTCAGTTTCCCGAGCAATGCTTGACCCGACCACGTTGCAAATCCCAAAAACGTGTGCACCCTGCTCTTTGGCGAGTCGGATGGCAGCAAGTGTGTCGGCGGTTTCGCCGGATTGAGAGATAGCAATCACAACGTCACTGGGACGGATGATGGGATTGCGGTATCGGAATTCGGAAGCGTACTCGACTTCCACTGGTATCCGGGCAAAGTCTTCAAATAAATACTCAGCAACCAAACCTGCATGCCAGCTCGTTCCGCATGCGATGATCAAGATTCGTTGGGCGTTTTCCCACCTTTCCCAGTGTTTGTCTATCCCGGAAAGTTTGATTTCATTGCGTTGCAAGCTCATGCGACCTCGAAACGAATCATGTATGGAACTGGGTTGCTCGAAGATTTCCTTGAGCATGAAGTGATCAAAACCGCCTTTTTCAATGGCCTCGATTTGCAATTCCAACGCATGCACTTCGGGCGTGATGGTTACGTTGTCAAGATTGCGGATGATCAACCCCTCTTTCCGGTGCATGACAGCCACTTCTTCGTCATCCAGATAGATGACGTTTTGGGTGTATTCCACAATGGGTGTGGCGTCCGAAGCAACGTAGTACTCATTGTCTTTTCCAACGCCAATGACAAGTGGGCTGGACTTTCGCGCAGCTATGAGCACATCGGGATTGCTGGCATCCATTACAACAATTGCGTATGCACCCTCCACTTCGCGCAGTGCAATCTGGATGGCTTCGCAAGTGGTTGTGGAAGTTCTGTTTTGAACTTCCTCAATGAGATGAATGAGCACCTCTGTGTCAGTATCGCTCAGAAAAGCATGTCCGTTGCTTTCGAGACTTTTCCTCAGCGATTCGTAATTCTCGATGATGCCATTGTGAATGATGGATAGCCTGCCGAGTCGTGCAGTATGCGGGTGTGCATTGACATCGTTGGGAGGGCCATGAGTGGCCCATCGTGTGTGCCCGATCCCGCTGGACCCTGAGGTGTCAGCGTTGCCTACAAAATCAAGCAAGTCTTGAACCTTTCCTTTTTTCTTGAAAACGGTAAGTTCGTCTTGGTTTTGGTGAAGCGCCACTCCTGCGCTATCGTACCCACGGTACTCCAATCGTTGCAGGCCCTTGATGATGATTGGGAATGCGTCTTTGCCCCCGATATAACCTACAATTCCACACATGGCTAAAATTCTTTATGCTTCACAAAACTATAAAACGGATTACTCACTCCATGTCACAACGATTCGCGCCTTGCGATTGATGCCGGTGGTGTCCGTCGCTGCTTCTGTTGCTTCTGGACCGTTGAGTCTCACGCCTGCCAGTGAAATTCCTCCGCGGGAGGCAACAATGTTCAATTCATCGCTTGGGAGGGTTCCGTTGAGCATGCGCTGAAAAGTTTGCGATATGTTGAATCGGTAGGCTTGTTCTACAGCGTCGTAGTTTCCATTGATATTCAATCCAATGGAATTTTCATCGGGAGTGGATATGGCCAATCCGTTTTCGTTGGTTGTGAGGATGAAAAGATCGCTGGGAATGGGATAGCGAGCGTCATTGTTTTCGGGTGCAACAGGTAAAAACAACTCAGCCTTGTGCACTGTTCGATCATCGTCGCGTTCTTCCTCCCACGCTTGTAATTCTGGGAATCGAATGCGGGTTTTGAGCCCTGCTCCGGAGAAAACCCCCGAGATTTGATCTCCGGGAACAGATTCTATAATGGGTTCATCCAAAGCCTGGAAAGGCGGATACCATTGGTGAGAAAAGAGATTGTTCCGGATGCACAAGGTGCTTATGTTGAATTCGAAAACAGTGGTATCGGTTGTGTTGTGGAAGTGGATTGTCATTTTGCTGATGCCACTGCTGATGTCAATGCCAACGGCGCCAGATCCCCCCATTGCAGGGTCTGGTACGACTTTGATTCCAGCGAAATAGTCATTCCAAGATTGGTTGGAGTCATAGACTTCTGATCCAGCGTCGAGCAAACGCTGTCCGAACGAATTGGTCAAATAGATTCTTGCCTGGGGCGCAAGGGTATCAGCGCCAAAGTAAATTTCCCGGCCTGGGTTTAGGTCAACGGGTTGACGCACAGGGTCGGTTAAAGCCTCATCAAGATGTGGAAAATTTTGATTGGAGTAATATTCGCTGTCCGAGCTCAATGTGTCAGCCAATTCAAAAACTTGGATATTTTGAGGGCTCAACACGCCATAGGAAGCCCCTGTGTAGCGCAGTGAGAGGTAGACGCTATCAATGGTTGGGGAGTCACCAAAATCAAAGTCAGGTTCGATCAATCGAAGTTGTGTGATGAAACCTCCTTGGTGCATGCCGAATTGGGGGTGCTCCATGGAGCCGAGTACAGCAGTGCTCAAACCACCGGCTGGCCCTCCACCTGTTTCGAGGCTGTCCTCTCGGACCGTAACAAATTCGATGCCAATGGTATCAGTTTGCTGCAGGGTGAGCAAATCTTCTTGTGCATAATCGAGCCCTACTTCCGTGTCAGGTCGCTTACATCCTGCGAGGATGGCTATTCCTCCTATACTAGCCCAGACTGCCGCGTGCGTTCCGGCGATGAGTTTCAACATGCCGCGAAGTTCAACAATTACGAGACAGCCTCAGCCTTTCCCTCCAAAATCGAATCGTAAAAATTGTTTATATCACCTACATAGCCTTCTTCACCGTGATAATTCAGCAAAGGAAGTCCTGTTGCTTTCATGGCCTCTAGGGTGGCTTCGCTCAAGTTTTCGGACCCCACAATCAAGCCATCTGCATGGGCAATTGCTAGGTTATTCAATGCGTCGAAACTGGGGTCGGAGATGGCTTCAAGAGACTCTGGTGTAAGTCCATCACGCTGCATTTTTTCAGCCATGCGTTTATCTAGACTTCCTTCATAGCCTTCATCATAAATGCTGCAAATCACTTTGCTTTCTGCGAAGTAGGGATCTTTGCTAAAGACTTGCTTCAAATACAGAGGAGCGACATTGGTCATCCAGCCATTGCAGTGAATGATATCGGGCGCCCAACCGAGCTTTTTTACGGTTTCCAGCACACCACGAACGAAAAATATGCTCCGTTCGTCATTGTCTGCAAACAACTTGTCCTTAGCGTCATGCAAAACAGCTTTTCGCTTGAAATATTCTTCGTTGTCGATGAAGTAGACCTGCATTCGAGCAGTTGGGATGGATGCTACCTTGATGACCAGAGGGTGATCGGTATCGTCGACATTTAAGTTCATCCCGGACAATCGAATGACCTCATGAAGTTGGTGACGACGCTCATTAATCTTACCGAATCGAGGGGTAAAGACACGAATCTCTCGGCCCTTCTCATGCACTCCTTGCGGGAGGTTTCTGCTGACAGAACTCATCTGCGTCGCGGGCAGAAATGGAACAATATGTTGGGATATGTAGAGGATTCTTGCTTTCTCCATGGTGCCGCGAAATAATTTGGTTCAACTAACTCTCAAATATACGTATTTTCGCCGGATAATCCAAGTAAATAGGCGCTTTTGGCCACTTCAAATGGTAATTATACACGCTGCACCGGAACTAGGAGAATTTCTGCAAAACCTAAGATTGGGTGGACGGAGGATTGGATTTGTTCCAACCATGGGCGCCCTGCATGATGGACATGCGTCGTTGATTCGATGTGCCAAGCGGGAAACTGATGTCGTGGTGTTGAGCATTTTTGTCAATCCCACGCAATTCAACGAAACTGCCGATTTCACGAATTATCCCAAAACAACTGACGCCGATTTGAATCTTGCGCGTTCGGAAAAGGTAGATGTTGTTTTCTCGCCTCAGGTTGCGGATGTCTATGGCAATGAAATGCGGACTGAACCCACAGATTATGGGAGCTTAACAGCTGCATTTGAAGGGGAAAGTAGGCCAGGTCATTTTGACGGAGTGGTTTCGGTGGTGCGCCGCCTTTTCAACATTGTGAGGCCTGACGTTGCATTTTTCGGAGAGAAGGATTTGCAGCAATTGGCAGTGATTCGTCACCTTGCCAAGCTGGAGTTTCCAGAGCTTGAAATTTTCGGCTGTTCCTTGATCAGAGATGATGATGGTCTGGCATTGAGCAGCAGAAACACGCGGATTCCTCGTGACCAACGTTCGCACGCGCTGGAGCTCCACAAAGCTCTGTTAGAGGTTGCAGAGGCATCGAAATCTTCTGGCTCGCTCCAAGCAGCAATTGACCGAAATCTGACGCGACTGCAGAGAAATGAGCACATTGAACTGGAATATTTTGCCGCGGTAGATTCTAAAAACTTTGCAGTCTTGCAAAGCGAAGAAACTTCGAATCAATCCTTCGCAATCGTGGCAGCGGTGGTTGCTGGCGTGCGACTCATCGACAATTGCCGGCTCTGATGTTCGTAACGTGCAATGCCCTTGCGATAGAAATTGACTTTTTCTTCTGAAATTCGCACAAAACATTGCATCATGGGAGCCGTAGGACCAGGTCAAATTATTGTCATTGCACTGATTGTGTTGCTTCTCTTTGGAGGCCGAAAAATTCCAGAACTCATGAAAGGCCTTGGAAAGGGCGTCAAAGAGTTCAAGGATGCGACCAATCCTGATGCGGATAGCGACAAAGAAGACAAAGCGTAAATCGCGTGCAAATTTTGAAATGTGCGCTGCTGTTCGTTGGGACGGCATGGGTCACCCACGGCAATAGTCAGGATACTGCATTATCCACCCCTGATTCGACTTCTGCAAGAGAACCGGAACTTGTTGACTTGGAGACTTTGGCCTTGGACACGGCCTTGTCTGATCATGAAACGGATTGGTTGGATTGGCTTGATGCTCACTATTGTTCTTCTTCTGACACCGCGCTTTTGAACATTCGGGATTTCGCAGAAGATGAAGTTCCCGCTCTCGACACTGTTGAATTGGTGAATCGCATGGCACTTTTGAGTGCGGCTTCACCGATGGATTTGGATTGGAATCCAGTCGTGCATTCGCGGATTCGATTCTACGCTAGCAAAAGAAGGCAGCATCTTGGTAAAATGCTGGGACGAGCACCTGCGTATTTCCCCATTTTTGAGGAAGCTTTGGATCGGCATGACCTTCCGATGGAATTGAAATACCTTCCTGTTGTGGAGAGCGGTTTGAATCCAACGGCGCGATCTCATGCAGGAGCGAGAGGACTCTGGCAGTTCATGTATGCGACAGCCAAGTACCAAGGTTTGCGAATCGATTCTTACATCGATGAGCGACGTGATCCCTACAGAAGCTCAGAGGCGGCTTGTGCTTTTCTCTCCAAATTGTACAACACATATGACGATTGGTACCTTGCGCTTGCGGCATACAATGCCGGACCAGGCAATGTGAATCGCGCCATTCGCAGGAGCGGAGGCAAGCGTAGCTTTTGGGAAATACGTTTCTTTTTACCTCGAGAGACACGCAATTATGTTCCCGCATTTATGGCTGTTGTGTACCTCATGGAATACCATGCAGAACACAACATTTACCCCATCGATGTCCGTCCACCTCATGCGCTTTTGGATACAGTAAACGTCCACGAAGTGTTGCGCTTTGATCAAATCGCACAAGCCGCAGGAATCAATGTTTCTGACGTTGCACACCTCAATCCGATGTACCGATTGGATGTGATACCGGCCACAATTGAGCATTGGCCTTTGGTTCTGCCTTCTTCTAAAATCCCATCATTTTTAGCGATGCAAGACAGCGTGAGGAATGTCAAACCAGAGTTGACACCAGACATTGTATTTGTGCCAGAGCCGGTCACTTATCGCGTCAAGAGTGGGGATGTTTTGGGCAAGATTGCGGATCGTTACGGAGTGAGTGTTCGGCAACTGCGCGAATGGAATGATTTATCAGGATCCATGATTCGAATCGGTCAAAAATTACTCATCCATGCCAATCCCAAAAGCTATTAAGACAGTCCTGTTGCTGGCACTTGTCGTGATCAGCGGTTGTGGAAGTCAAGAAGGTGCGAGGTATGCGTTACCCGGAAAAGTAGGCGCTTCTGGTGAAATCGTTGTGGTTTGTGAAAATTCAGTCTGGTTGGGTGCTGTTGGTGACACGTTGCGTTCTGTTTTTGGCCAACCATTTCCGGTCTTACCTCAATATGAACCTTGGTTTGATTTGGTTCATTTGACCCCTGAATCGTTCGATCGATTCTGGAAGCCTCACCGCAACATCATTGACCTTGAAGTGGCGGATCGCGTAGACACACAATCACCGAACGTTTCGATTTATCGAGAGAAATACTCTCGGCATCAGATTTACATTGAGGGAGCAGCCCGCACTTCTGGTGACTTGGCCTTTGCCTTGTCTGACCGTGGCGATGAGATGCGCAGCATTTTGCACCGCACTGAAGTGGACCGGTTTGGTCAACTCATGGCCTTGGATGAAAACGAGGTCATCAAAGCAGAATTGGTCGAATGGATGCAGCTGGAGCTTACCGTTCCAAGGGATGCTCGGTGGGCGAAGAAAAATGATGAAATGGGATGGATTGATCGTCAATTGACGCGCATGAAAGGCGGGGACAATCATGATGTGCAGCAAGGCTTTGTAATTTATCGAGAAGCATATGTTTCTGACCAACAATTCTCCATGCAAGCCCGTCTGGACAAGCGAAATGCAGTCATGCGAAAGCATTTACCGGGTCCAACCAAAGGTTCATACATGACCACCGAAATGAGGTACGTCCCATCGTATGAGGAAACTGTTTTCAATGGTCAATTTGCTTCTGAATTGCGCGGGCTGTGGAGGATCGAAAACAATTACATGGGAGGACCTTTTTACAGTTTAACCATTTTAGATGAACGTTCCGGAGAGCTGGTAACGGTCGAGGGATACACCTATGCACCCTATTTCGATAAGCGGGAATACATGCGAGAAGTTGAATCAATTGTTCGGTCGTTGCAATGGGCTGAACCAACGCCAGAACAAAC
>Ga0208949_1000389_pt1 | contig 17870 bp, 15 predicted proteins | sample AOAMet1_03_M0_10_2_FD_188231 | JGI IMG/M metagenome (GOLD analysis project Ga0208949, IMG submission 188231) | Ammonia-oxidizing marine microbial communities from Monterey Bay, California, USA - CAN11_03_M0_10 (SPAdes) | ecosystem: Environmental > Aquatic > Marine > Intertidal zone | place...
CTTATTCATTCTATATCTACCAACTTCACCAAGACTGTATCTTTGATCACTAAAAAATAATTTATCAATTATACCTCTAGCTGTTTCTTCATCTGGCGGCTCAGCATTTCTTAATTGTCTGTAAATATGTTCAACAGCCTCTTTTTCAGAATTAGTAGGATCTTTTTGAAGAGTGTTATGTATAATAGCATAATCTCCTTGATCTGAAACTTTCTTGTGTAATAAAATTGTCTTAGCTCCAGATTCCAATATTTCTTCAACATTACTAGAATCAATGATAGTGTCTCTATCTAATACAATTTCATTTCTTTCAATCGAAACAACTTCACCTGTATCTTCGTCAACAAAATCTTCATACCAAGTATTTAAAACTCTGGCAGCTAATTTACGTCCATGGTACTTTTTTAAACCTGATTTTGATACCTTAACCTCTTCAGCTAAATCAAATATTTCAAGAATATCTTTATCTCTTTCATAACCAATAGCTCTAAAAAGTGTAGTTACTGGTAATTTCTTTTTTCTATCGATATATGCATACATTACACTATTAATATCAGTAGCAAATTCTATCCATGATCCTTTGAAAGGAATCACACGAGCAGAATAAAGTTTAGTTCCATTAGCATGAAAAGATTGACCAAAGAAAACACCTGGAGATCTATGTAATTGAGAAACAACAACACGCTCAGCACCATTAATACAAAATGTACCACTAGGTGTCATATATGGGATAGTTCCTAAATAAACATCCTGAACAATAGTTTCAAAATCTTCGTGTTCTTCATCAGTACAATAAAGTCTTAACCTTGCCTTTAATGGAACACTGTAAGTAAGTCCACGTTCTATACATTCTTGAATTGAATATCTAGGCGGATCAACAAAATAATCTAAAAATTCTAAAACAAATTGATTTCTTGTATCTGTTATTGGAAAATTTTCCATAAAAGTCTTGTAAAGACCTTCATCTCCTCTTTCTTCAGATTTAGTCTCTAATTGAAAAAAATCTTGAAATGACTTAATTTGTATATCTAAGAAATCAGGATATTCAATTTGGTTATTAATTGAAGAGAAATTTAATCTTGGGTTAATTTTTGTTGACATCTAGCTACTATATTTAGTTATAAAATGTAAAAAGCACATATATCACATATGCACAAATAGGTATAGATTTTAAGAATATTCTTAAAATCTATACCATGATTGTAATTAATTAGAATTTACTTAAGCTCAACTTCAGCTCCAGCTTCTTCTAATGATTTTTTAAGACCTTCAGCCTCATCTTTACTTACACCTTCTTTGATTGCACCAGGAGCACCATCAACAAGTTCTTTAGCATCTTTTAAACCTAATCCTGTTAATTCCTTAACAAGTTTAACAACTGCTAATTTAGAAGCACCTGCCGATTTAAGAATAACATCAAATTCAGTTTGAGCTTCTTCAGCTTCACCGCCTCCGGCTGCTGGACCTGCTACAGAAACTGCTGCTGCTGCTGGTTCGATACCATATTCATTTTTTAAAATATCAGCTAATTCTGAAACGTCTTTTACTGATAAGTTTACTAATTTTTCTGCGAAATCTTTTAAATCTGCCATTTTTCTATTTTTTATTGTAATTTTTAATTTTAATTTTTAGTTTTTCTTAAAATCAAACAATTATTTATTAGATAATGTTTGAAGTATTCCTGATAACTTTCCACCACCAGATTGTAAAGCTGATACAACATTTTTAGCTGGAGATTGTAATAAAGTTATAATATCACCTATTAATTCTTCTCTAGATTTAATGTTAACTAACGCTTCTAATTGGTCGTCACCTATATAAATATTTTCTTCTATATAAGCACCTTTTAAAACTGGTTTTTCAGATTTTTTTCTAAAGGCTTTAATTACTTTAGCAGGAGCATTTCCAACTTCAGAAAACATAATTGATGTGTTTCCTTTTAAAATTGTTGAAAGATCTCCAAAATCTTTTTCTGATGCTTGCATAGCTTTATCCAAAAATGTGTTTTTTGTCATTGACAAACTAATGTTTGCTTTATAACAAGCACGTCTCAAATTTGAAGTAGCTTGCGCATCTAAACCAGAAATATCAGTTAAATACAAGTTAGTACTTGCACCTAATTTTTCAGTTAATTCAGAAATTGCTTTTGATTTTTCTTCTCTTGTCATTTTTATTCTAAATTTTTGGATCAATTGCTAAACTAGGGCTCATAGTACTTGACATAAAAATACTTTTCATGTAAACACCTTTTGCCGTAGTTGGCTTTAACTTGTTCAATGTCTGTAGTAATTCAATAGCATTTCCTAATAATTTATCAGGAGAGAATGAAACTTTTCCAATCGGAGCATGAATTATTCCTGCTTTATCTACCTTAAAGTCAATTTTACCAGCTTTTACTTCTGAAACAGCTTTAGCTATATCCATAGTAACAGTACCAGTTTTAGGATTAGGCATTAAACCTCTAGGACCTAAAACTCTACCTAATGGTCCTAATTTACCCATGACACTTGGCATAGTAACAATAACATCCACATCAGTCCATCCAGATTTGATTTTATCAAGATACTCATCAAGTCCAACAAAGTCTGCTCCAGCATCTTTAGCTTCTTGCTCTTTGTCAGGGGTTACTAATGCTAAAACCTTCATGTCTTTACCTGTACCGTGCGGTAGAGAAACAACTCCTCTAACCATTTGGTTTGCTTTCTTAGGATCAACTCCTAATCTGACAGCTAGATCTACGGACGCGTCGAATTTAGTTGTAGTAATTTCTTTAATAAGATTTGATGCCTCTTCAATTGTATATAATTTGTTTAGCTCAAATTTATCAGAAACTGATTTTTTATTTTTAGTTAATTTTCCCATTTAATTTTAAATTAGCTTGGAGATTGCCCTCCTTTAACTTTAATACCCATTGATCTTGCCGTTCCAGCTATCATCTTCATTGCTGATTCAACATTAAATGCATTTAAATCCTGCATTTTGTCTTCAGCTATGGTTTTAACCTGATCCCAAGTTACTTTTGAAACTTTTTTGATATTTGGCTCCCCAGAACCTTTTTTCACTTTTGCAGCTTCCAATAATTGAACAGCAGCTGGAGGGGTTTTAATAACAAATTCAAAAGATTTATCTTTGTAAACAGAGATAACTACTGGAAGAACTTTACCAGGTTTGTCCTGAGTTCTAGCATTAAATTGCTTACAGAATTCCATAATGTTAACACCTGCAGCACCTAATGCTGGTCCTACTGGTGGTGATGGATTCGCAGCTCCGCCTCTTACTTGTAGTTTAACAACTTTTCCTATTTCTTTTGCCATATTAACAATTTAAAATTTACTATAATTTAAAAGTGGAAGCTATAAATTATAGAACATTGTAACATTTATTAAATTTTTTCTACTTGCATGTAACTAAGTTCAAGTGGAGTTTTACGTCCAAATATCTTAACCATTACTTCAAGTTTTCTTTTTTCTTCATTAATTTTTTCAATAGTACCATCAAATCCATTAAAAGGACCATCAATTACTTTAACATTTTGCCCTGTTGTGAAAGGAATAATAATATTAGATTCATTTTGAAGAGATAGCTCATCGACTTTACCTAACATTCTATTAACTTCTGCTTTTCTAAGTGGAACGGGCTCTCCACCTTTAGTTTCTCCTAAAAAACCTATAACATTGGTAATACCTTTTATGATGTGCGGTATTTCACCAGCTAGGTTAGCTTTAATCATTATATAACCAGGGAAGTAAACTTTATCTTTAGTTACTTTTTTTCCTTTTCTTATTTGGATTACCTTTTGTGAAGGAACTAAAATTTCATCTACAAAACTGTCATATCCTAATCTGGATATTTCATTTTCTATATATGACTTTATCTTATTTTCTTGTCCGCTTACAGCTCTGACAACATACCATTTATTTTCTAAAACTGCTTCTGACATTATCCAAATAAATTAAAGTAAAACTTCATAACTTCTCCAAAAACCGAATCAATTCCCCAAATAATTAATGAAAATATAATTGAGAAAATAGCAACTAAAATTGTTAAACTCTGACCTTGCGAAAAGGTAGGGGGAGTAACATTGTTTTTTAGTTCTTCAAATGATTCCTTAAAATATGTAATTATTCCTGTCATATATATTTTTATTAGCACGGGTTGAGAGACTCGAACTCCCGACACCTGGTTTTGGAGACCAGTGCTCTACCAACTGAGCTAAACCCGTAAACATAAGTTAAGGTATTCTGTAAAAAACAGAATACCTCAACAAAATATTATGGGTTAAAATTAATCTAAAATTTCAGTTACCTGTCCAGCTCCAACAGTTCTACCACCTTCACGGATAGCAAATCTTAAACCTATACTCATTGCAATTGGTTGAATTAATTCAACATGAATAGTTAAGTTATCTCCTGGCATAACCATTTCAACACCTGATGGAAGAGAAATAGTACCAGTTACATCTGTTGTACGAACATAGAACTGAGGTCTATAGTTATTGTGAAATGGAGTATGACGTCCACCTTCTTCTTTTTTAAGAACATAAACTTCAGCTTTAAATTTAGCATGAGGTTTTACAGAACCAGGCTTACATATAACCATTCCTCTTTTGATATCTGCTTTTTCAATACCTCTTAAAAGTATACCAGCATTATCTCCAGCTTCACCTTTTTCTAATATCTTACGGAACATCTCTACACCAGTTACAGTAGAGGTAAGCTTTTCAGCACCCATACCAATAATATCAACAGCATCACCAGTATTAGCGACTCCAGTTTCAATTCTACCTGTTGCTACAGTTCCACGACCAGTAATTGAAAATACATCTTCAATTGGCATTAAGAAATCTTTATCAACATCACGTTTTGGTAATTCAATCCATGTATCAACAGCTTCCATTAGTTCCATTACCGTATCTACCCATTTTTGTTCTCCGTTAAGAGCTCCAAGTGCAGAACCAGCAATTACAGGACCGTTGTCGCCGTCGTACTCATAGAACGATAATAGCTCACGAATTTCCATATCAACTAATTCAAGTAACTCTTCATCATCAACCATATCTACTTTATTCATAAATACGACCATTCTAGGAATACCAACCTGACGTCCTAAAAGTATGTGCTCACGAGTTTGTGGCATAGGCCCATCAGTTGCAGCTACAACAAGTATAGCTCCATCCATTTGTGCAGCACCAGTTACCATGTTCTTAACGTAATCCGCGTGACCTGGACAATCTACGTGTGCATAGTGACGATTAGCCGTTGCATATTCAACGTGTGAAGTGTTAATAGTAATACCTCTTTCTTTTTCTTCAGGAGCATTATCGATAGTATCGAAATCTCTTTTTTCAGATAATCCAGCGTTAGCTAATACAGTTGTAATAGCAGCTGTTAAGGTAGTTTTACCGTGATCAACGTGTCCAATAGTACCAATGTTTAAGTGTGGTTTGGAACGATCAAAATTTTCCTTTGCCATAATATAATTTTTTTTATTGCTTTTAAAATGAGCGCAAATATAAAAATTTTATTCTTAAATAAAGCATGTTTGAAAGAAAATTTTACTGTAACAATAGTTTTTTTTTAAAAAATTAATTCAACTAATTACTTTCTGCTAATATTTGAAGTAAATCTAAAAATAAATTTAATAGGTCCAAATAAATAGAAACAGACATATCGATAGCAGTATTCCAACTATTATCTCCAGCACTATATGCCTTTTCTAATCTATTAAAATCAAAAATTAAATACAAGCTAAATATTAGAGCCGAAATATAGTTTAAAGTTCTATTATATTTAGATTTAAAATAAAACATATTCAATAGTTCAGACACAATAAGTGTAAACAATGAACTTAATAAATAAATACCCCAAGGGCCAAAATCATAATTAGTTAAAAGATTTAATACTATTGAAAAAAACAAAATCAAAAAAGTCAAAAATAAAGCTTGAAAAACTTTATCTCTCCATTCTTTTTTATATTCTTCTTTTTGTAAATCAGATGTATCAGATTCAAATTGATGTCTAAATTCAAGAAATTTTTTAGATTCTTTTTCAAAAACTTCGTTTGGATTACTACTTAGAAAATAAACCTTCTTTTCAGCAACATCTTTATTAAAACCTCCACCTTTTTTAATCCTCTCTGTAAAACCATATTTAAATTTACTTTTTAATCCAATTTTTTTTAAATAACGATTAAACATAAATTTATCACTCAGAGCAGTCATAGTTGGGCCTAAACTCCATCCTATAAAAGCAGAAAAAAAGAGCAAAACAACAAATAAAACATTTTTATCATAATTGGCATAGTTTAAGGCCATTAAGCAAATTAAAAATATAAAAGAGCCTAAAAAGGTAATAACAGCTTCTAGAGTTGTTTCATAAATTTTATTAATTCTAGATGTAATAGTCGTAATTAACAACATTCCAGAGATAATCAAGAAGGTTTTAGTATATAAATCTAGTGAGTCAAGTTCTGACATTTATTTTTTAATTAGCTTTAGAACAATTGATTGGCTAGAATTTATGATTTTAATAAAATATAATCCTACAGAAATATTTGGGTTTAAATTAATCCTAGATTTATTTTCTAATTTATACTCATCTACAATTCTACCATTGATATCATAGATTAAAATTTCTAATTTATTGTACGATTTAGAAAAATCAATAATAAAATCATCCTTCGTGGGATTAGGATAAAGCTTTATATCACTAAAAACAGATTCAGAAATATCAAGTGAAGATTCAATAATCTCAACCATATAATCTTCTGTTTCTCCATAGGTAGTTTCCACGCATGAGTCAGTAGGAACTGGACCACTCCAATTTGTTTTAGCACGCATCAAATGAGAACCTAAATTCGCATTTTCTGGTATCAAAATATTTAGTGTTTCTGTAAAAGAGCCCGCCGCTTCATCCATCGCAATTACATAACCATCAACAATTAATTCATCTTGAGAAAATTCTAAATCATCATTAAAATCTATCCACACATTTAAATATTGACTCCCATAACCGGTTGTTACAGTTAAAGAATACTCAGATCCTTGTTCTAAATCCGTAGATATGTTTGTAAAATCTCCGTATCCTTCACATTCAGATGGATTATTAATATTTGCAAATTGAAACAATTGAAGTCCATCTCCGTAGGAACAATCCATTGAAGGAGTACAATATATGTTAGCTTTAACCTCATACATGTATTTGTAGGTTTCTGTAGTATCTTCATTATTTCCTTCTGCAAAAACTTTAAAGAAAACTTTAACTCCCTCTTCTTGATTTGGTATTGATGAATCAGATACCCATATATTATCATTTGCATTTGACATAGGAATTATATTATCAAAAATCGGCTCATCAATAGACCACTTTAGATAAACATCTGTGAGATCAGTATTATAATCAATTACAGACGTAACAAATTGATTAAAACCTACTTTAGGACTGTTGTCAGAAGGTGGATTGGTGATTTCAGTAGTTAGAATAGAAGGATAATCTAACCTACCGTCTAAACTATATTCCCATAAACCTCTTCCCCATGTAGCTGCTCTCAAGGTATTGGACCCATAAACAATATCTAACTCTAAAATTGACATATTTGGTAATCCTTGACTATAAAGCTCCCATGTTTGACCTGACATAGCTTTTTTATAAACACCTATTTCAGTTCCAAGGTATATATTGGAGTTTTCAGTATGATCAATAACAACAGATCTTACAGGTAAATACCCAAGATTATAAGTTATATTTTCCCATGTATTTCCTTGATTATTTGTAAAATACACTTTATTGTTATTACCATTATAGCTTCCGTATGTAACTATAATTACATCATCATTATTTGGATCAAAAACAACATCAGTTATATAATTATTTGGTAAATTTGAATTAATACTACTAAAAGTAATTCCACCATCTGTTGATAATTTAATTTGACTACCTCGAGTTACTATTATATTGTTTGAGTCATTTTCAGCTATTGTAGCATAATTTATGGACTCAGTTAGACCAAAAGGAGTTCCTAAATCAGTCCATGTAGATCCAAAATCATCACTAACAGTTACTTTGTCACCGAGGGAATAAATTTTCATTTGATCATTAGGGTCGTAAAAAAGTGGCGCAATCCAACCTCCATTTTCTACACTACCTACACCATCTTGTGAATATCCACCATCTTTGGTCCTTCTTTTACCTCCAAACTGAAAACTCCCTATCATCCAATCGTCATTTAAAGGATGAATAATTCCTTCCATTCCATCAGCACCATAGAATTCTATCCAATTATTTTCAGTTTTTATGCTCGTGCCGTTGTCTTGTGAACCACTAATTGTTCTGTAATGATTAGATTGGCTCACCCCTAAATTATAATTCTCCCTAATTGACTGTCCTTCAAAAATCTCCCAGGAAACACCATTGTCTTCACTTTTACAAAGTAAACCATCTGTATTAACCCAAAACACACCGTCTTTACAAACAGCTCCTCTTAAATCAGCATGTACATATGTTCCAGTCTGATCATAATTAGAATTACCCTCAGACCAAAAAGTTGTCTTTTCAAAATTAGCGCCTCCATCAAAACTCATATGCGTATCAATATCTCCATATAAAATTACATCAGAATTTACATCACTTACAGCAAATGCTCCATAATTAGATATATCTTCTATATACAAACCAGAAATCACCTCAAAACTTGATCCCAAGTCAGTTGATTTCCATATTCCATCACTTGAACCAAGAAAAATACAGTTTTCACAATTATTTGAAATAGATATTTTAATATTGGAGTTATTGAATAATATTGAACCAGAATTACTAAAAGTAGATCCTGTATCGTTAGATATTAAAATATTAGAATCTTCGTTGGTTTTGGATACGTAAACAATTGAGTTGTTTGTCGGATGAAAATCTATTTGACTAAAATTATCCCAAGGTTGACCAACTAGATTCCAAGTTATCAAATTATCCGAAGACCTATATAAACCTTTAGAGGTTCCAATAAAGACAAGTTCCGGAATTGTAGGATGATATTTTATTAAGTTAATTCTATCATTAGTTCCTAACCCACCCCAATTTAAATTTACAGGGCTAAAATTAGTAATACTCCAATTATTCCCTCCATCTGTGGACTCATAAATACCATGAGTTGTTCCATTGTTAGAATTTCTAATGTTAATAAGAATCTTATTAGAATCATTTGGATTAACAGCAATGGTATTAACTCCAGTTGCAATCAAATCGTCAGTTGTATTTACCCAGTTTTCACCTCCATCAGATGTTTTCCAAAAGCCTCCACTTCTTGATCCTAGATAAATAATATTTGGATCATCATCGATATAAAATGACTCTACTCTACCAAGGCCTACAGCATAATGACCAGTAACTTCTTCAATATAATAAGGACCTAACTCTTCCCATTCTCCGTCAAAGATTGATTTTTGAACTGAAGAGTTTTTGTTTAGAAAATTCTTGTAAGCTTTAGATGCATAATGAGGGTCAACTTGCATTCTATCACCAGATGGATAAAACTTTGGTTCGTTTTCAAATAACCATCTTTGGAATTTTTTCCAGCCAGAACCCTTTTTATTTTTATCAATATTTTCAAAATAAGTTTCTGCGACCTCTACTACCTCATAGATATTATAAATAGGATCATCCATCATTTGTTTCCAGTCCTGTGCTTTAATTGTAAAAGAAAAAAAGAATAATATTAAGATTAATAATAGTCTCATAGTAAGGGGTTATGTTTTTTTACAAATATATTAAAATGAAAGTTTAAATTTTTTATTTAAAATTAAAACTACATAATTGGAATTCCTCCACCTCCACTTGCAGCTCCACCAATAATCAATGCTAAAATTACGAATGGGGCTAAAATATTTCGAAATAAGTAAGCTGGTGGAGATAATGTTTTTTTGTTTGAAACTATTCTATTTTCTTTATTGAAAATAACATTTCTGTTGCTTTTTAAAAAACTCCCATAATCATAAACCCATGTTTCATAATTATCATCATTTTTTATAATCGTTGATTCTCCATATTTACTGAGAATTAACTCTTTATGATTATTGTTGTTTTTAAATTTAGGTTGATTTACAGTACCACAACTTGTAAATAAAATCAAAATTGAGAGAAAGAATGCTAAAGGTTTATTCATTATAGCTTTTTTAGAATTAAATAATGTACAATGATAGTTTAGTAACAATTAATAAGTTTGTATTATAAGTTATAAAACTTTAATTATAAATAAACTACGTTTAATTCTTAAACAAAAAAAGCACTCTGTAACATAGAGTGCTTTTTTTTGTGATAAAAATTAGTTATTATCTAATAATTAATTTAGATACTTTAGTTTGACCTTGAATAGTAACTTTTACTAAATAAACACCAGAACTAATAGAACTTACATCTAGTTTGTCAGAATTTAGTATTGTATTAATTAATCTCTTTCCAGTAATATCATATACTTCGATATTCTTTTCTCCACTAACTGAAGACTGAATAGTTACATAATCACCATTTGCAGGATTTGGATAGATCATTAAATCTGAAAGATCAAAGTCATTAACTGATAAACCAGCACAACTTACATCAAAAGTAATAGGTCCTCCCATTACACTACCATCCGCAGCAAGATAAACATTTATTGTTCCGTCTGCAGATGTTACGGCTTCGTCCTGAGCTCCTGAAACCGGTCCATATAATAATTCTCCTGCTCCATTTGTTACAAACACCCAATCATAATTATTTTCTGTGGAACCGCTAATTGTAACAGTTACCTGATCTACAGTTCCATCTGCATCTTGATCACCAGCTGTAGTAGAGAATAACAAACTAGCAGACCAATCATTTGCAATATCAAAGGTATCATCTAAGTTATAGCTTCCACCTGTTGCATTTGGATATTCGTATTGTGAAATACTTTCACCACATCCAGGAGCTTGAATTAACGTTGTAAAAGAGACGCTAGTCCATTCGCTAGTAGTACCGTCTGTACAAATCGCTCGTACCCAAACCACATATTCTGTAATTGGAGATAAGGAATCTATTGTAAGCGAAGCTTCTGCAATTGAATTACCTGCCTCTGTTGGAACTGAAGAATCTTCTGCGGTTGTCAACACATACTCCCAAGAAGCCGCATCATTAACATCCCATGAGATATCAACATTTGATGCTGTTACATCAGATGCTGTAAGGTTAGTTGGAGTAGCACATAATAATTCAGATATATTTAAAGAATAAGCAACATTTTGAGGTGAAGGATATGTTGATATAACAAAATAATATGTTTGTCCTGTAACAACTGCAAGTTCAAATGAACTGGCAATAGCAGCACTATTTGTAGAATTCACTATCCAACAGTTAACTCCTATATCCTCTTTATTAGCAAATACATATATACCAGACCATGTTCCTTCGGGTGTGAAAGCAACATTTAAGGTAGTGTCAGCAGTAGCTGTATACAAATAAACTACATCATCCCCTCCTAAATAAGATCCAGAGCCATCGCAACCAGTTGCTGAATTAGTATAATCATCACCATAATTAATGGTATCATCACTGGTGCTATATGGGATACTATCTATAATAATAGGGTCATCAGCCATAGAACCTGTAGGTGGACAGGTGTAAGTTAATTCAAAAGAATCATTACAATTAGAATCGTCAGCAACAACATTTATATTTACCGTTGCTCCACTATCATATGGGCCAAAATTTAAAATGGATGCTTCGTTTGCTGTTAATGAAGTTACACCATCTCCAACTGTCAATTGCGTTGATGAACCTAAATCTGTAATATCAACTGAAACATAAAACACTCCTTCACCTGCACTACAATTTGCATCAATTGCTGTTGAAACAGCCGGTTGAACACATGTGTTTTCAATTATAGCCAAATCATAAGCAACATTTTGAGGCGATGGCCATGTAGAAATTACAAAATAATATGTGATTCCTTCTAAAACATCTAAATCAAAAATCATTTCTGCTGCACTTGTACTTGAAATCATTGTTAGCCAACAATTCACTCCAATATCTGTAGTATCAGTATATACGTATATTCCTGAGTAAGTAGCTGCGGGTGTTAAAGATACATTAATTGATGCGTCTGCATTTGCTGTGTAGCTGTAAACCACATCATCCCCACCTAAATAGTATCCTGAGCCACTTTCACATCCGGTAGCTGTATTTGTGTAATCATCTCCATAATTAACAGTATCATCAGATGTATTATATGGCAAACTTTCGATAACTATAGGGTTATCTGCAGTACTGCCAGTTGGAGGAGGGGTAAATGACAAAATAATCCATCCACTATAAGTTTCCCCACAAACAGATCTAACATAAATTTCATAAGCAGTACCTTCAACTAAGTCACTAAAAGCAATAGAATTTTCAGAAGTAATAGTACCGGATTCAGTAGGCTCACCTGTACCAGCTGATTGTAAAACATACTCAAAGGAAGTAACATCTGTAGCACTCCAAGATATTGTAGCCGAATTATTTGTTAAACCGTCTAAAGATAGAGTTGGATTAGTACAACTTTGAGAAATACCATTTAAAGATACATTAGCAATTGAATTTCTTGTTTGTCCAGATGGAGGATCTACTGGATCTGGATTAGTTCCGTCACTATAATAAGTTAAAGCTCTAATGTCAGATGTAGAGGTGCAATAAAAATCATGTCCCGAAGAATCATAACCAGCTTGGTTTTCTTCAACAGCTATAACCAAGTTATCAGTTCCGTTGTAACTAAAAGGAGTGTCAAAAGGAATAGTAACTACTCCATCGGAAATAGAAACAGTACCTGAAAACATTTGAGTAAAATTATCAAATGGCTCCCAAGAATCACCATCAGCAAAACTAGAGTTAGAAGTATGAGCCATGTAAACTGTCCAGTCAGAACTACTAGCTAAAGTAGTTTCTGCAGTAGCGGTATAAGAAACACCTGAAATATCCCCAGAACTATTTATTTCAGCGGAAGTATAAATTACCTGACTATATGTATATCCATAGTAGGGTTCTATAGGAAGTTCTTCATTGATAACAGTACCATTCCCAACTTGAACCTGAGAAAATACGAAACTAAATGAAAATAAAAATAAAAATATAAATGAGTAATTTTTTTTCATAATATTAAAAATTAGATTAATTAATTTCTTAAATATAAAAAATTAAAAGTTAAAAAAAATTAATAAAAGAAATATTAATAAAATATATAAAGCAATTGATTATCAATAACTTAATAAAGCATTTTAAAAACAATAATTTTAAAAAAAATAAGCAGATAAATAAGAATTTGACAAAAGTCAGAAAGAATAATTATAAGATCAATAAAAATATTAAACTAATTTTTAATTCAAAGTCTTAATCATAAAATCACTAGCAAATTTAAATGACTGTTCTCTAGCGTAAAAATTACCTCCAATGGTTACCCCTTTAGTTGCGCAAAATAAGAAACCTACTTTTTGAAGAAATGCATTAGACATTGGTATATTTAAATAATTCATTAAAACATCTCCATCATCAGTTAGTTTAAACATACAATCTTTAAAACTATATCCATTTTGATTAATTTCTAAACCACCTTCTCTATCAAAACCATGATGAGAATCTTTGTAAACAGTTATATCAATATTTGAAAAATTACTTAGCTGATTTACAAGATCAACACAAGGAGCTGAAGGAGTCCAATCATCTACCTCACCAATTAAAATGTGAATTGGTGATTGTGAAAATTCTAAATTTTCGAGTTCAAAAAAACATGGTGGATAGAAGGCTAAATGTGAAGCAAAATTTAAATCTTTATTAATCGCTCTTTTTAGTGGAAGCCAAGCTGAAAACAATGTAACAGCTCCACCTAAGCTCCAGCCTGTTATTGAAATTTTATCATTATTTATTGAAGGATGATTTGATAAGGTTTCCAATGCTTTATAAGCATCCACAATCATTGCTGCAGTAGTAACTTGATTCTGCTCTCCTACTGTTGATTCAATATCTCTACTTTTAAAACTATTTAACTCAAAAGTTGCAAAACCTAAATCTTGATACATTTTTAAATAATCAAGGTGGTGGCTTTTCCATCCCATACTACCAGCAACACCAATAATTAAAGGGTACTTTTTGTCAGGGTTCAAAGAGTCAAATGGGATAACTAAATTACCAAAAACTTCTTGTTTTTTTAATTTGTCATAACTGTTAATAACATCGCTAAAAGAGAAAGGGTTATGACTTGTAAATGTTACCCTTTCAGAAATGAAGGATTCATTTGCATGTAAAGGGAGATAAGAGCTGATAAATAATGTAAATGAATAAAAAACTAAAAAAAATGTTCTCATTACATTAAATTACATAAAAGATTGGTTATTAATTATAATTTATAATTAATATTTAAAAAAAATCGTAAGATATACTTATTATTTAAAGTATAAATTAAACAGGATTATTTTCAAATTCTTCGCATGTGTACTTTTCGCTAACTGCAATTTTGTGAAAGTCACAAATTGAATTATTTTTTAAATTTTCACAGTTAACACAGCTGTTACTCAAAGATAAATTTTCCATAATTAAATATTTTTATATACTCAAAAGTATGTGCATATGTGTTTAGAAACAATTTAAATAGACTTTTAAGCAAAATTCTTATTTAGACTAAAAAGAAATAACTAAACTTAAAATGTACTAAAAGTGGACATCCATAATTATATAAAACTTAAAAAAAATAATGATTTAAAGAAGAGCCAATGTCGAGAATTGAACTCGAGACCTCTTCCTTACCAAGGAAACGCTCTACCCCTGAGCTACATCGGCAATTGTAAAAAAAAGAAAAAAAGAGCGAGAGACCAGGTTCGAACTGGCGACATTCAGCTTGGAAGGCTGACGCTCTACCAACTGAGCTACTCTCGCAATATTTATTTGGATAATATAAAGATAATGAAAAAATTAAAAGAGCGAGAGACCAGGTTCGAACTGGCGACATTCAGCTTGGAAGGCTGACGCTCTACCAACTGAGCTACTCTCGCAATATTTAATTAGTGTGAAAAAAGTGGGGAGAGCAGGATTCGAACCTGCGAAGACGTAGTCAGCAGATTTACAGTCTGCCCTCGTTGGCCGCTTGAGTATCTCCCCATTAATATATTCACTATGTTAAAGAACTGAGCCGATGGAGGGACTCGAACCCACGACCTGCTGATTACAAATCAGCTGCTCTAGCCAGCTGAGCTACATCGGCTTTTAATCCGTTAAATAAACGGAATGCAAATATATATACTTATTTATTTAAACAAAATAAATTTGATTAAATTTTTAACTAAAAAAAGTGGGGGTGAAATACTATATATTTCTTGGGTGAGATTTAGCAAATACCTTTTTTATTTCATCAATACTACGATTGGTATATACCTGAGTAGCAGCTAAACTTGAGTGCCCTAATAAGTCCTTAACAGAATTTAAATCAGCACCATTATTTAAAAGGTGAGTTGCGAAAGAATGTCTTATAATGTGTGGACTCTTTTTAACTTTGGTAGAGATAGTATCAAAATACTTATTAATGATTCTATAAATTAATTTTTCATAAACTTGTTTTCCTTTATTAGTAATAAATAAAAAAGTATTATCTGATTTTAATTCCTCTCTGTATAATAAATACTTATTTAAAATATCTATTGTAGAATCAATTAGTGGAATTATTCTTTCTTTATTTCTTTTACCTAAAACCTTAATATGCTTATTATTAATATTGATATCTGAAATCATTAATTGAATCAATTCAATTCTTCTTATACCTGTTGTATAAAATAAATCGATTATAAGTCTATCTCTGACACCTGTGAAGTTGTCCTCAAAATTATCTAAATCTAAAACATTAGACATTTCATTTTCAGAAAATGGTAATTGAATTTTTTTTTGAGTTTTAAGAGCTTTGTGATTTGTTAATGGATTTTCATTAATCAAACCAATTTTTAATATAAATTTAAAATAAGAATTTAAAGATGTAATTTTTCTGTTTATTGATCGATTTGATATACCCTTATTTACCAAATCGACAATCCAAGATCTTACATAAGAATAGTTTGTATTATTAATATTATTCACGTCAAATTCATCAGTTAAAAATCTAGAAAAAACATTTAAATCATTTCGATAAGCTTCAATAGTATTAGAAGAATATTTTTTTTCAATTTCCAGATAATCAAAAAAGGATTTTAAACTCATATCAAATTTTGTAATATAAATTTAATAAAAAAGCCTTACAGTTTAATGTAAGGCTTTTTTATTTTTTTTAACAAACTAAAATTAGATTTGTTCTTTATCTCTTAAATTTTGAATATACTGAGCTTTTTGTATTTGAGCTCTCCTTTTGACTGAAGGCTTTACAAATTGCTTTCTAGTTTGAAGGGATCTTTTAGTTCCCGTCTTATCAAATTTTCTTTTAAAACGCTTTAGCGCTCTATCGATATTTTCTCCTTCTTTTATTGGTATTATTAGCATATCAGGACCTCCCTTCTTTAAAATTGTTTTGCAAATATAAACTAATTATTAGTTAATAAAAGTTTTAATAAATTAATTTATAATAAATATTACATTGATTTAATTGCTTCCAAATACTTATTAAGCTGTTCTTTGACAATTGGAAACAAAAAGTACAACCCAACCATGTTCGGGAAAACCATTGCAAAAATCATCGCATCAGAGAAAGCCCATATTGAATTCATGCTAGCAGCAGCTCCAATTACAACAAATACTAAGAACAAAACTTTGTAAGTTAAATCAGCTACTCTACCTCTACCAAATAAATACTTCCAAGATTGAAGTCCATAATATGACCAAGAAATCATTGTTGACACAGCAAATAATACTACCGCAACAGTTAAAAATACGCCTGAGTATGGAATATATTCAGCAAATGCTTTTGATGTAATTCCTGCTCCTTCATAGACTACACCATCTATAAGTACTCCGCCCATTCCGTCACCTCCATAAATAAAAGCGCCATTTGAATTAAATATTACAATTACTAGTGCGGTCATTGTACAAATAACAACTGTATCTATAAATGGTTCTAATAATGCAACTAATCCTTCAGAAGCAGAGTATTTAGTTTTAACTGCAGAATGAGCAATTGAAGCAGAACCTGCTCCAGCTTCATTTGAAAATGCAGCTCTTTTAAACCCAACCATTAAAACACCAATAATTCCACCTACTCCGATGGCAGTTGGATTAAATGCTTCTTTAATAATTAATGAAATAGCATCATCAATATAACTAAAGTTAATCGCTAGAATATAAAAACAAGCTAATATATAAAGTAGAGCCATCAATGGAACAATTTTTTCTGTAACTGATGCAATTCTTTTAATACCACCAATAATAATTATTCCTACGAAGGTTGCTAATATAAGTCCAATAACAGCTCCTGCAAACGTAGTATCTAAACCTAATAAATCTTTTAAAACAATCGTAGCTTGATTTGATTGAGCAGCATTTCCACCACCAAATGATCCACCTATACAAAATATAGCAAATAGCACAGCAGTAACTTTACCTAGCTTTTCCCAACCTTTATTTTTCAATCCTTTACTTAGATAATACATAGGTCCTCCATACACTGTTCCATCATCTCCAACATCTCTATATTGAACACCAAGTGTACATTCAACAAATTTTGTAGACATTCCTAATAGACCACAAATGATCATCCAAAAAGTTGCTCCTGGTCCACCTAATGCAATTGCTAGAGCAACACCTGCAATATTTCCGTTGCCGACAGTTCCTGAAACTGCTGTAGCTAAAGCCTGAAAATGAGATACCTCTCCTTCTTTATTACCATGCTCATCCTTGTCTAAATCATCATACTTACCTCTTACAACATTA
>Ga0208949_1000403_pt1 | contig 17389 bp, 17 predicted proteins | sample AOAMet1_03_M0_10_2_FD_188231 | JGI IMG/M metagenome (GOLD analysis project Ga0208949, IMG submission 188231) | Ammonia-oxidizing marine microbial communities from Monterey Bay, California, USA - CAN11_03_M0_10 (SPAdes) | ecosystem: Environmental > Aquatic > Marine > Intertidal zone | place...
CGAGTATATGGTACTTGGACGGCAGATCATGTAGCCTCTGGGAAGTCTGTTAAATTAACCTCATACCATGCTTTTGCATTTACAGATGGTAAAATATCTGGCGGTGGAGATTGGTTCGATTTTGGAGGAATGATGAATTCGTTGGCCGCTGATACCGAAGCAACTACAGAAGAGTAATCTTACTGTTTACAACTACACAAAAGCCTTCTTTTAGAAGGCTTTTTTTTGGTGTATATTTAAAAAATCTATGAAAATCATTAGAACAACTTATCTAAACCCTGCATTTCAAGAGCTTGTAGCACAACTAAATGAGGACCTAGCCAACAGAGATGGCAAAGACCACCCTTTATCTCAGTTTAATGAAATTATACATCTAAAGTATGTTGTGGTGGTGTATCTTAAAAATAAAGCTGTTGGTTGTGGGGCCATTGCTAAGTACGATCTTGTTGCTACAGAAATAAAACGAATGTATGTAACTCCATCACATAGAGGCCAACAACTAGGAGAAAACATACTCTCCGAATTAGAAAATTGGACCAAAGAATTAGGACTTAGCAAATGCATTTTGTTTATGGGAGTAAACCAACCGGAAGCCATGAAATTGTATTTAAGAAATAACTTTTCTGTGATAGAAAACTACGGCAAACTAAAAGACATTCCAGATAGTATTTGTCTTGCTAAAACGTTACTCTAATCCAAACAGGTAGGAACGCTTTATATTAATACCTTATATTTGTGTAACTATTTAATAAATAACCATCATGAAAAAATTTTTACTCTTTAGTTTTGTAGCAATCTTACTTATGGGCTGTGACGAAAATTCAGAAAATCTTCCTGCACCAAATTATTCTATTGATGGTAAATGGACATTTGGAGACAATAGCTTAAATACCATGTATCTCTATGAAGATGGTGTGCGTTACACTTATTATTGTGTAGCAGACGATTGTACTGCTATATACAATTCATACGAAGCTGCTGATGGAAATCATCTTCCATTAACGAATCCTTACACATTTGAAAATGACACACTTACTGTTGATTTACACTTTGGCAATGAATTGATTACTCCAATTACATTTGAATGTGAGGGTGGAGAGGCTATTTTTGAAACACCTGGATATAGTTTATTCCGATTAAATTCTGGTTGCAATTAAACAGCACTTTTGAGTAACGCTTGGAATCATATCTCAAATAACTCCTTTAGACTAGCTATAGGTCTATTTATGTGTTGTGTCTTAACAAATTGTGCTGATGATCCAGAAATTATAAATGAATCTGAACCCGTTGAAGAAACCCCTCCAATTACACAAAACATTGGTTTGGTTCGTTTCTTAGCCATTGGCGATAGCTATACCGTAGGAGAAGGCTTAGAAACAACACAGAGTTGGCCATCCCAATTAAAAAGAAAATTACTAGAAAACGGAGTTGAAGAAGTAGAACTAACTGTTATAGCCGCAACAGGCTATACCACCCGAGAAGTAACTCAGTTAGTAAACACAGCAACATTTAACAAACCCTTTGATATTATTTCTATACAAGTAGGGGTAAATAACCAATATAGAGGTGAGAGTGTAGCGCAGTTTGGAGATGAGTTAGAAGACTTGTTCCAAACCATTGCGTCTAATTATTATTTAAAAGATGCCAAACAAGTTGTTGTATCTATCCCAGACTGGGGAGCTACTCCTTTTGGTAGTTCTTATGACAGAGTACAAATTGCCATAGAAATTAACCAATTTAACGGCTTAAAAAGAAATATTGCTGAGGCAAAAGCTGCACCATTTATAAATATAACAGACATTTCTAGAACCAACCCAGATGCTACAGAACTAGTTGCTCCAGACGGATTGCACCCAAGTGAGTTAATGTACAGTTACTGGGTTGAAAGAATATTTCCTGTTGTAAAACAACAACTACAACCCTAGCGCCAAAAACTTTTCTCCTCCTTTCTTTTTATAAATCTAATTCTTGTATTGTTAAAATAGATGGGTAACTGGTATGTTAATTTTATTTTAATTTTAAAGCAACTTAGTTGCATTAAGTGAATTTATCATTAAATTTGTACTGCTTTAATAGCAATGCAAAATTAATAAAACATGATGAATAGCAAATTGCCTGTTACCGTTTTAAGTGGTTTCTTAGGAGCAGGAAAAACCACCTTATTAAACCATATTTTACACAATAAAGAAGGTCTAAAAGTGGCGGTTATTGTAAATGACATGAGTGAGGTAAATGTTGATGCCAACCTAGTGAAAAGTGAAAATACCCTTTCTAGAACTGATGAGAAGCTTGTTGAAATGAGCAATGGATGTATTTGCTGTACACTAAGGGAAGACTTAATGATTGAAGTAGAACGCTTGGCTAAAGAAAACCGTTTTGATTATTTACTTATAGAAAGTACTGGAATAAGTGAACCAGTGCCTGTGGCACAAACCTTCTCTTTTATAGATGAAGAAAATGGGATAGATCTTTCTAGATTTAGCTATGTAGACACCATGGTAACTGTGGTTGATGGGTTTAATTTCTTTAATGATTTTGGAAGTCCAGAAAAACTAACAGACAGAGCGCTTACCGATATTGATGGTGATGACAGAACCATTGTAAACCTGCTAACAGATCAAATAGAATTTGCCAATGTAATTATTCTAAACAAAACAGATTTAATAAATAAAGAGCATTTAGGGGTTCTAAAAGCAACCTTACAAAAACTAAACCCGTCTGCAACTATTATTGAATCTAGCCATGGTAAAGTAGCTCCAAAAGAAATTTTAAATACCAAGCTATTTAATTTTGAAGAGGCCGAAAAGAGTGCGGGATGGATAGAAGAATTAAACAAAGAGGAACATACCCCAGAAACAGAAGAATATGGCATCAGTTCCTTTGTTTTTAGGAGTAAAAAACCTTTTGATCCTCAACGTTTTTGGAATTATTTACAGCAACAATTTCCCAATACAATTATACGAAGCAAAGGATTATTCTGGCTTGCCTCTAGACCAGGACAAGCACTTGTTTGGGGTCAGGCAGGAGGTTCTTTAAAAGCGGATAGTGCGGGAGTTTGGTGGAGCAGCATGTCTTTTGATAAACGCATTCGAGATCTTGTTTTTATAGAAAACCAAGATGAGATTGAAAAAGATTGGCACAAAGAATTTGGTGATAGAAAAAATGAAATTGTTTTTATAGGACAGAATTTGGATGAAAAACAAATACGAGCAGATCTTACTGGCTGTCTTTCTACCGTAGAGGAATTAACAACTGAAAAATGGGAAACTGGCTATGATGATCATTGGCCCATTGAACGAGTATATGCAACTTAAATTACTATAAATTTTAAATTAAATACAATGATAACAAAAGATCAAGTGCTAGATGCACAAGAAAAATGGGGAAATGGCGTGGTAAAAATTGGGTCATTAAAAGCACAAAGAACTGAATGCGAAGAATTTGCAAGTAGTTTTTTAGACGAGCGTTATTCGTTTGAAACAGGAACAGTATTATTTAAGCCAACCAAATGTGAACTAGAACAATTTAGACCTACAAAGGCTGAGGCATTGTCTTATTTTATTGCTGGTGAAGATAGAGCTTGTGACGAAGATAAAGGATTTGCAATTCAGCCATGGACTAAAGTTCGATTTGAAAATACAGGAGTAATTCTAGAAGAAAAAAGAGCCATTGCCATGGGGAATTACTTTTTTACAGATTTAGAGGGTAACGAAGCAAAAGTAGAATACACCTTTGGGTATAAAGTAATTAATGGAGAGTTAAAGATAGACGTACACCATTCTTCATTTCCATTTGTAATGGCTAAGTAATAATGAATGAAACTCTTTTCCTTGTATGTCCTTCAGACTGTTTAGAGGCTAGAATTAATAAGCAGTATACTACTGTAAATTACTTTTACACCTCACTTGGCAATTCTTTTAATATAGACCAAGGGGCTTTAAAAAATATACAGGAATTGATTACTAACCATTCTATCAAGAATATTTATTTTGTCCTTTCTAGTGATAACCGATTTATATTGGATGCGCTGAAAGGACATTTTATTTTTAAAGACAAAAGGCTTGCCTCTTTTTATAAGGAAATCCGTGAACACAAACATCTCTCTAAAAAGACATGGATCACAGACAACAATGAGCATCTAATAATTTCTCATTTTCTAAACAAAAACATAGAACAATTAGATCTAAAATTACATTCTATCACTACCAATCCCCTTTCCATAAAAGGGTTGATTTTTGATTCATTGACCAACAATTTCTTACCGATCTATTCTAACTTAACTATGATTAATAAACATCAATTAAATTAAATGAAATACAATAGACGATCGTTCATTTCATTCCTAGGAAAAGCTAGTTTAGGCGCTATTGTTGTTCCGCCATTTTTAATGAGTTCTGGTAGTTCTCCTACTCCAATAACTGGAGAAAAAATTACTAAAGCAACCTTAGAACGTTTAAAAAAAGTAGTTTTAAAAAGTATCAATCCGTCGGAGAAAGATGATTTAGTACTTGCCAACGGACTACATTATCATCCCATTATAAAGTGGGGAGACCCTATTAATAAGTTAGACACGTTTGGTTTTAATAATGATTTTACCTGTTTTATACCGCTCGATGATGAGAACCCAAAAGATGGCTTACTCTGGGTAAATCATGAATACATGAACCCACTTTTTGTTTCTGAGTATAATTATAGAAACAAAAACCAAAAACGCACCAAAGAACAAGTAGATAAAGAGATGTATCAAGTTGGTGGAAGCATTGTTAGAATTAAGAAAGAAAATGGCATCTGGAGTGTTGTTGAAAATGATCCATTAAATAGACGGATTACCGCAAAAACTCCCATGAAAATTAATTGGGATAGCCCCATTAAAGGAGCAACTACTGTTATTGGAACCCTTGCTAATTGTTCTGGAGGAATTACCCCTTGGAAAACCTTTTTAACTTGTGAGGAGAATTATGATAATTTTTATGGGGAAACTATTTATGATCAAAATAATAACCCGCAACACAAACCAAGTACATATTATAATTGGGAACAATTTTATACCTACCCTCCAGAACATTATGGATGGGTTGTAGAAATAAACCCAAAAGACGGCTCTTCTCAAAAACACATTGCACTAGGAAGGTTTGCGCATGAATGCTGCACCTTATATGAATTAGAAGACAAACGAGTTGTGGCCTACTCTGGAGATGATGCTAATGATGAGCATTTATACAAGTTTATCTCCTCTACACCTAGTTCTCTTAAAGAAGGAACTTTGTATGTTGCAGATACCATCAATGGAAAATGGTTGCCCTTAGATTGGGAACAACAACCCATTCTTAAACAACAATTTAAAAACCAAACAGAGGTACTTATTAGAGCTAGAGAAGCATCAAAACTTCTTGGAGCCACACCTCTAAATCGTCCTGAGGATATTGAAATTGATCCTATTTCTGGAAATATTTTAATTTCTTTAACCAACAACAAACCAAAAAAAGATTTTCATGGTTCTATTTTAAAAATAGAAGAAACCAATGGAAAGTTTGATGCTCTAACTTTTAGTACCTCAACATACATAGCTGGTGGTAAAGAAACTGGTTTTACATGCCCAGATAATTTAGCCTTTGATTTAGCTGGAAATCTTTGGATTACCTCAGATATTTCTGGAAGCAGTATGAATAAAAAAGACAACCAATACACTTCTTTTAAAAACAATGCCTTGTATGTAATTCCTAGACATGGAAAAGATGCAGGGAATGTAATTAGAGTAGCCTCTGCACCCAAAGATGCAGAACTTACTGGACCCTGGTTTTCTCCAGACGGAAAAACATTGTTTTTAAGTGTTCAACACCCAGGAGAACAAACAAAAGAGGTAACTAACCCCACTAGTAGATGGCCTTTTGACGAAGACAACATCCCAAAACCAGCTGTTGTTGCCATTTCTGGAGATTTGATAGAAAAAATGAATAGACTTCATCTGCTTGGACCATAATTTTTGATTACTTTTAAAACATACTAAAAGTAAAACAAGAACTTTCTTTGACACATCTTAAGTTCTTTGAGAAAAAATAAGCATGAATAATCTTAGAAAAAATGTTTTCTACCCACCATTATTGCTTATTCTTTGTACAATTCTATTCAGTCAAATTAACAATGACTTATTTTCTTCAAGCATCTCAAAATTAAATACTTGGATTTTAGAAAACGTAGGTTTCTTATTTTCTTGGAGCAGCTTTTTCTTTCTAGTTCTTTTACTAATCACATACTTTTCTCCAATTGCAAAGGTGAAGATTGGAGGCAAAAATGCCCAACCTTTATTAAGCAAATCTAAGTGGTTTGCCATAAGCACCTGTACTACTATTGCTACAGGAATTCTTTTTTGGGGGTGTGCTGAACCTCTTTTTCATTATGCAAACCCACCCATATCATCTATAAGTCCTGTTTCTGGTGCCTCTAAGAGTTTTTCTATGTCTACGATGTTTATGCATTGGTCTTTTACGCCCTATGCAATTTACTGTCTAGCTGGGTTGGTTTTTGCTTTATCATTCTATAATCTAAAAAGAAAATTTAGCGTGGCTTCTCTTATTCCATTAAAGGAAGGAAGCAACAATAAAATAGTTAAAAGTATTATTGATGTAATTTGTCTTTACAGTATTGTACTGGGAATGTCTGCATCTTTAGGAGCTGGTATTTTTTCTATCACTGGAGGGCTCGATGAAATATTTAATATGCCAAAATCTAACTTATTAATTGGTGGTGTGGGTGCCTTTATTATTGCTAGCTTTATTCTTTCGGCAATAAGTGGTTTACAAAGAGGGATAAAATGGCTCTCAACCATCAACATCGTTGGATTTATACTTCTTGCAATTTTTATTTTCTTTGTTAGCTATCCTACAGATATTTTAAAAATTGCCTTTTCTGGATTAACAGAGTACATTGTTACGTTTCCTCAAAGAAGCCTTAATATTGGCTCAGGGATTGCAGAGTCTTGGAGATATGAATGGAGTATTTTCTATTGGGCAAATTGGTTTGCTTGGGCGCCAGTTGCAGCATTATTTTTAGGAAAAATATCTAGAGGATATACGGTTAGACAATACATTAATTACAACTTAATTCTTCCGTCTATATTTGCTATTGTATGGATTTCAATTTTTAGTGGAGCAACACTTCATGCAAACTTAATTAGTGATAACCTGCTCTTTGAAACCATGAAGTTAAAAGGAGAAGAATCTGTAATGTATGGCTTGCTTTATAAAATAGGATATGGCAAAATTACTATTCCAATAACATTGGTTTTAATTTACATTTCATACGTTACCGCTGCAGACTCAAATATTTCTGCAATGAGTGCCATGTCTGAAAAAGAAAAAAACAATTCAACTCAAGAGGCTTCAATCTATATAAAAATTATTTGGGGGCTTATCATTGGATGTTTAACCTATATCATGCTATCAACAAAAGGATTAGACGGTATAAGAATTCTGTCATTACTTGGAGGGTTTCCGGCTCTGTTTATTATCATTTTTGCTAGTATTTCACTTCTAAGATTTCTATTTAACAAAAAGCTATTAAGGTTAGATGAAGAAGAATAAAGCACTACTCTTTTAGAAACAAAATACTGCAAAAAATTAACCCCAGTTTAAAATACATGATTCTTAAAAAAAACCTATTTTAGACACTTTTATTTTTTAGTCTTTCATCTATGAAAACAAATCATTGGTACGAACGAATTCCGCATGCAGTAACCATGCTGTTTTTAATCATTGTTTTTGTCACTCTTTTAACCTATATCATCCCTGCAGGCGAATTTAAACGTGTGTTAATAGAAGGTAGAAACAGGGTTATTCCTGGTTCATATGGTATTATTCCTAGTACTCCTATTGGTTTTTTAGATATGTTTAAAGCGATTCCTTTGGGTTTTAAAGCGGCTATAGAGGTAATGTTTGTGGTATTTTCTGGAGGGATTATGTTTGGTGTGATGGAAGAAACCAAGGCTATAGAAAATGCAGTAGGTACTTTTGTTCACAAAATTGGACGAGAAAAAAAATACTTAGCAGTTGTTCTCATGACATTCATATACGGCGCTATGGGAATTTTTGTTGGATATGAACATAATATTGCACTAATTCCTATTGCTGCAGTGGTAAGTTTAGCGCTTGGTGGAGATCTAGTGTTGGCAGCTGGTATATCGGTTGGTGCTGTAACCATTGGTTTTGGACTTTCTCCCATAAACCCATATACCGTTGGTATTGGTCATAAAATTGGAGAATTGCCTTTATTTTCTGGAGCCTTACTAAGAAGTATCTTGTGTTTTTCTGCACTAAGTTTTTTAGCTTTTTATAATGTTAGATACCTAAAGAGAATTTCTAAGAATCCTGAGAGCAGCCTTGGAAAAGGGTTAAATGAGGATGGAATTGTACTTTCTAAACCATTAACAGAGTATTCCATTTCAATAAATAATTGGTTGGTCATAAGTACTTTCATTGTTGGTTTAGGGGCTATTTTATATGGTGTTTTTAATCTAAATTGGTATATCAACGAAATATCTGCCATCTTTTTAATGGTGACCATTGCTTCTGGAATAATAGGAGGAATGAAAGGTAATAAACTAAGTGAAACCGTTCTAAAATCTGTTGCCTACGTAGCTCCTGGAGCATTTATGGTTGGTTTTGCAACCACCATTAAAGTATTGATGGAAATGGGCCACATTAGTGATACCATTTCTTTTCATTTATCTGAGGTGTTAAAAACATTGCCATTGTATTTATCTGCTATTGGAATGTCTATTTCGCAAAGTATCATCAACTTTTTTATTCCTTCTGGAAGCGGCCAAGCACTAGCTACCCTTCCTGTGATGTTGCCTCTTGGAGAAGTTATTGGACTTACAAGGCAAACAACTATTTTAGCATTTCAAATTGGTGATGGAATTTCTAACCTTATAAACCCAACTCTTGGTGGATTAATTGCCATGTTAAGTATGTGTCGTGTTCCATTAGATAAATGGTTGCGATTTATTTTTCCAGTGGCAATAATTGTATTTTTGCTCTCGGCCATCTCTTTAATTGTAGCAGTAACTATTGGATATCAATAATATGAAAGTAGAAGATATTTTAGCAAAATTGGTAAGTTTTCCAGTATTAGGAGGAGATAGTAATCTTGAAATTATTCATTGGATACAAAATTACATTGAATCCTTTGGGTTAGAAACTACTCTAGTACCCAATGAAGAAAAAACTAAAGCTTCTTTGCATTGTAGAATTGGACCTTCTGTAGACGGTGGGGTTATATTATCTGGCCATACAGATGTAGTTCCAGTTAAAGGACAAGTCTGGGATTCTGATCCATTCACACTCACAAAAAAGGATGGCAAATTATTTGGAAGAGGAAGTGCAGATATGAAAGGTTTTATTGCCTGTTGTTTAGCTTCACTACCTACGCTTATTAAGGCAGATTTAAAACAGCCTATTTACTTTGCTTTTAGTTATGATGAAGAAATTGGGTGTTTAGCAGCTCCAGAACTCATAGAGCATATTAAAAAAACCTATTCTGAAAATGCCAAATATGCCATTATTGGCGAACCTTCTTCATTGGTTCCTGTAATTGGTAAAAAAGGAGTATGTTATGTACTAACCGAAGTAAATGGTTCTGCAGGTCATAGTAGTGGAATTCACAAAGAAATAAGTGCCATCCACGAAAGTACTCGTCTAATTATGTGGTTAGAAAACAAAATGAAAGAATTATCTCATGCTACCCAAGATCATCGATTTGAACCACCACATTCTACTTTGCATGTAGGTCAAATTAGTGGTGGTGTAGCAACAAATATTGTTGCTGACTATACACGTTTTGAATGGGACGTACGCGTAATTCCAAAAGATGATATTGAGGCCATTTTTAATGATTATTTTTCGTTTTGTAAAGAACGTGAGTTAGAGGTAAGAAAACTATTTCCCGGTTTTACCATTTCAAATACATTTGTTCACCCACCAGTGCCAGCATTAGATACTAAAGAAACTGACAGCATTGTTGCATTAACTCAAAAGATTTCAGAACAAAATTCATGGAAAACAGTTGCTTATGCTGCTGAAGCAGGACAATTTCATGAGGCTGGCTACCAAAGTATTATTTGTGGTCCAGGCTCTATAGAGCAAGCACATAGGGCCAATGAATACACCACACAAGAACAACTTGATAAGTGTGTGGTGATGTTGCAGAAACTAGTGGTTGAATTTTCTATTTAAATAAATTTTTATAAAACCATTATGAAAAAAACACTTTTATGTTTTACTCTTCTAATATTAGTTATCAGTAGTTGTAAGAATGATGACGGCAAGGGTGATGATTATAATTCAGATGAATGCTATTTAAATACAAATGCACAAACTATAGTTCATGATGGTATTGAAAGAGAATATATTTTATATGTCCCAAATTCATATGATGGAACCTCTGCAGTTCCTCTCTTATTAAATTTTCACGGTTTTGGAGGTAGTGCAAGTCAATTTATAAATGATGCAGACATGAGAGCAGAAGCTGAAGCAAACTCTTTTATTTTAGTGTATCCTCAAGGAAGTTGCTTAAACGGTGCTTCCCATTGGAACCCTTGCCCTATAGATGGAGATAATAAAAGTACAGCTGATGATATAGGGTTTGTTGAAACTATGATTAGTGAGATTTCGTCTCAGTACAATTTAGATATGGAAAGAATTTATGCCGCTGGATACTCAAACGGAGGCATGATGGCATACGGGCTTGCAAATTATAAAAGTGATTTAATTGCTGCGGTGGCATCTGTTTCCGGAACCATGTTAAACTGTACAGGACCTACCAGTCATCCTATGCCAGTAGTTCATCTTCATGGAACTTCAGATGGTGTTGTTTCCTATAATGGGAGTAATGATTGGAATTCTGTACAAAGTACATTGGATTATTGGACAAGTTTTAACAATACAATTTCAACACCTTCCATAAATACCGATAATACTAGTGGAATGACTATTGAACATTATGTATATGGCCAAGGGGATAATTCGGTATCTGTTGAACACTATAAATATATAGGAGGAGACCATGTATGGTTTAATGAACCTTATCAAGGCCAAAATGCTTCTAATTTAGTTTGGAGTTTTATGTCTAAGTATGATATAAATGGTTTGAGGTAAAACTCATCTATAATAAAATATTAAAACACCATTTTTTCTTTTTCTATGTTGTAAATTTCTTTCATGAAAAATAGCTATCTAATAATCTTTATTGCAACCATCTTCTCAATTACATCTGTGACGAGTCAAGAAATAGATAAGCCTTTTTTAGATATTACTAATTTCTCTGACGGTCCTTATGTTTTTATTAGCAATAACAAACTCATTGAAAAAAAAATACTTAATGGAGTGGTAACTTCAAAAGTTCTAGAATCTACACAGTATGATACGATTTTTACTCCCCAAAAATCTATTTATAAAAATGTTGAAAATATAGCTGCATTAAGTGATATTCATGGCCAATATGATTTGGCTATTGAGATCTTAAAAAACAATGGTATCATTAATTCTAATCTAGAATGGAATTTTGGAAAAGGTCATCTAGTTATTGTTGGTGATGTTTTTGACAGAGGTCCTAAAATTAATGAAATGCTATGGCTACTTTATAAACTGGAAATTCAGGCAAAAGAAAAGGGAGGGCGTCTACATTTTCTTCTAGGAAATCATGAGTACATGGTGCTTCATAAAGATTTGAGATATGTACATGACAGATACAAGATTGCTACTAAATTACTTGGGCTAGAGTATGATGAATTGTATGGTAATCAAACAATAATTGGTAGGTGGTTGCGCTCAAAATCTACCATTATTAAAATTAATAATTCCATTTTTGTTCATGGAGGAGTCTCTGAAGAATTTATTGCTGAAAATGGAATAAATCTTAGCAACACTAATCAAATAATGAGGTCTTCTATTGAAAGAAGTAAACAAGAAATGAAATCTACTGATTTTTATAAAACCTACTATGGTAAAAAAAGTTTAATTTGGTATAGAGGATATTTCTATGACAATTTAGTAGATGCTGATATTACAAAAATCTTAACTCGGGTAAACTCAGGGCATATTGTTGTTGGACACTGTTCTAATAAAGAGGTAGTTCAATTATATGATCACAAAATTTTTGGTGTAGATTCTAGCATTAAAAAAGGGACTTATGGAGAGCTATTGTTTATAAAAAATAATCAATTTTATAGAGGCACACTAGACGGAAAGCTAGTAAAATTTTAAAACAATTTTAGACCCAACTTTACAAACAGTTTTGGCATTTACCCTGTATTAAAACACTAGACATAAGAGCCGTTCTATTAGGTAATTCTGGAATTGGTATTTTAATGGTCAAACAATCTACTTGTCCACAATCTACACACTGAAAATGCGGATGAATATCTGAATGTGCCGTCTTTGAACATCCATTACATTTTGCATACCATTTAATGCCATTTTTTCCAAGAAAAGAGTGTAATAGCCCATCATCTTCAAGTTTATCTAAAATTCTATAAACAGTAGTTTTATTTAATTTATTAGAAAGTCTACGAATTAAGTCTATCGCAGAAATAGCATGTGAACTTTTATCAAATTCTGCTAGCATTAGTGCTAAAGACTGTGTTTTTCTTAAAATACCCATCAATACAAATTTATTACAACTTTTATGAAATAACAAATTGAATGTATATATTTGCAACTTAGTTGCATTAAAATTTGTTATGAAATTAATCTTAAAAAAATCAGATACATTTGGAGCAATTGCCAGTACCTTGTGTATGATTCACTGCTTTGCTACTCCATTTATATTTCTTGCTAATACATGCTTTGTTGGTGACTGTGGGAGTAGCCCATCTTGGTGGAAAAATTTAGATTATGTTTTTTTAATTATTTCTTTTTTTGCAGTACATAGTTCTGTAAAAAAAACCTCAAAAGAATTTATGAAAACAGCACTTTGGATCAATTGGACAGCTTTGTTTTTATTAATTATTAATGAAAAATTAGCATGGACTTCATTACCTGAAACTTTTATTTACATAACTGCCATTGGCCTAGCAGTCTTACATATTTATAATTTGAAGTATTGCCAATGCAGTACTGATGGTTGCTGTAATTAAATAACTATTTTAATTATTCGCTTGAATTAAAAGTTTAAAAAGCTCTCCTAGTTGGAGAGCTTTTTTATTTAAATTTAATAGATAGTTAATGTATTTACTTAACTGCTATAGGAATTTGTATTTGAGATGGATATTTTGCAGAGTGATGAATTGTATTGTGAGCTGTTATCCCAATTTTTTCGTCATAATTATTTCCTCCAGTGTTTAAGTTTCTTGCAAATCTCGGAAAATTACTACTTGAAATTTCTATACGAATGCGATGTCCTTTTTTAAACATATTACTAGTAGACATGGGTGTTAAATTCACTTCATACACCTCTCCTTTTTCCATGAAAACTTCTTTGTCATATCCTTCACGATAACGAACTCGTTGAATGGTTTCATCTAAATTATACGCCGAACCATCTGGATATACATCAATTAATTTAATGGTAACATCTGTGTCTTTTACATCTGAAGATATATATAGTTTAGAATTAATAAAACCGCTAACCTCAGTATCTTCATCTAGGACAGCTGTGGTATATACTAAAATATCGTTTCTAGCTTCCATGTCTTGTTGATCCCATGCACCCCCTTTCACTGCATTCCCAGTACAACAAACATTTCCTCCATAAGATGGTACTGGTGCCATAGGGTCATAGGTGAAATGATCTGGACGGTCTTTTTTAGCTTTGGAAGTAGATAGCATTCCATCTCCAAACTTGCTATTTGCATGACCATTACTATGTAAATAATACGTAGTTAACTGGGTATTCTCTGGAGGCCATATCTCTGATGATTGCCACTCATTACTTCCCATGGTGTAGTATTGTATTCTAGGAGTAGTTTCTTTAAAATCATTTGAAACTCCTTTTAACCACAAATCAAACCACTTTGTAATTTGTTCATCGTAATTTAGTCTAGCATCGCCAACACTACGTTCTCCCACAATTGTATTTTCTGTTGCTCTAGTATAAGCACAATGAAGCGTTGGAGCTATTACTAAATATTGATTGTCTCTTATAAAAGGATCTTTAGAGTTATTTCTTGCATGGTTAAATAATAAAATATTTGGTGTAATAGAGACATCATACCAGGAAGCAAACCAAAAACTTGGTGTCCCTATATCTTTATCATCATGGTAAATGCCACCCTTAAACCAATCTGGATCATTGGGTTTTCGTCGAATCATTTTGTCAAAAATCTCTTTTTTACCATTAATGTTTTTTAGGATGTCTTGAATGGGTAAATGAGTTAAAGCTTTAGCCATATCTACACGAGGGTTTTCTGGATCTAAATCGTAAAATCTCGAGATTCTAATTAAGTCTTCTTGTGAGGCTCCTGTTGGAATTCTTGGTTTAAATTTATCGTGTTCTACACCATATAACCATGAAAAAAACAACATTTGTTCTACACCTCCTCGATACCAATTACCTTGTTCGTTTACAGCTCCAACACGCCCAACACCAGCACCATAACCTTGTGGCACCATGGCAGCATGTGATGGATGGTCTAGTGCAGAAACAGCCATTTGCCATTCTGCAGTTGAAGAACACCCTAAGGTCCCAATCTTTCCGTTAGACCAAGGCTGGTTTTTCATCCATTCAAAAGCATCGTACCCATCTGTAAGAGGTACTCCTAAAATATCCCATTCTCCCTCAGAATAGTAACGACCTCGCTCGTTTTGTACTACATAAGCATAGCCTTTTTTAACATATTCATAGGCACTTTTAGCAGTTCTAGTTCTTTGTTTACCATTGCTCCATGAATTAAAGTTGTAAGGAGTTCTAGAAAAAATAATAGGATATTTCCCCTCCCCTTTTGGTCTGTAGATATCACTAGCAAGTCTAACACCGTCTCGCATGGGCATCATTACTTTTTCATCTACTGTTGCTATGGCATTTAATTTGTCAAAAATAGATTCTTGAGCTTGAATAGAGCTTGTAAAAATAAGGTAACAAAAAAAGGAACTGAGGATAGTAATTAGTTGATTTTTCATTTTGAGTCAATTGATTATAAAGCTAAAGATAATAAATAAATTTAGAGAAATTCCTTTCTGAGTTTTAAGAAATAACTAAATAAAATTACTCATTAAATAATAGATAAAAAAGATAAAAAAAAATCATCCCAAAAAAATATTTTGGGATGATTTTTAAATTGAAGTATTGTTTTCAATTCATATATTTCAGAAAAAAATTAGTCTTTTAAATAAACAAAACGTTCTAATCTTGAAAGTTCTTTATCATCTACATACTTTCCTATTTCTTTTCTAAATTGAGCTAGGTTTTCATAAGGTCTGTACTCTAAAAATTCATGAGTCATTTTTTTACCAATACCAGGTAGCGCCTTGACATCGTCTTCTGAAGATGTGTTTAATTCTACAGGTACAAAAACATAATCTAAATAACGAGCTACTTCTTGTTCGTCTACATATTTTCCAATTTCTCTTTTAAATTGTAAAATACTCGTGTAGGGTCTGTACTCTTCAAATTCGTGTGCCATTTTATCACCAACTCCAGGAATCATTTTAAAATCTTTCTCTTCTGTAGTATTTAGATTAAAGGGTACAAATATTTTTTTAAAAAGTTCTTCTGTATTTTCTGATTCTATGATTGAATTAAAATCTGCCATGGATAGAAAAGGTCTTGCAGCTAAAAGTTTTTGAACTACCTCTTCTGAGAGGCCCAAAGCAACTAAATCTGATTCCGTGGCTAAATTAGCATTTAAGACCACTAGAGGTGCAGGTTTTTCTACTTCTTTAACTTCTAAATTGTTTGGTGTGTTTTGTTTCTTTTCTACTGATTGTTTACAGGATACTAAAAATAAACTTACGGATAGCGTGATGATAAATAGTGTACTAAATTTTTTCATGTTGTTGTTTTATTAAAATTAAATATGAATACCCAATGAATGCTAAGACTAACATACTCATAGGGGCTAAAGTAGGTAAGGCACCAGATAAACTTTCGGAAAATAATTCCCAATTAGTGGCTGTTGGTTTCATCTCCTGCTCAAACTCAAAATTAGATTGCAGGTGCAAGAAAACACCATAAACACCGCTGAGAGATGTTAAAACTAGCACCAGTTTAAATAGATTGATGATTCTTTTTGATTTTTTAAACAAAAGAATGATCAGGTTTATGAGTGAAAAAGCAATACATAAAACTGGGATTAATTGATATGTATCCTCATAATGATCTAGTAAATACAATTCTAAAAGCGTTCCAACCATCATAAAAAGGAGCGCTAAAACAATTATTTGTTTTACACTAAATTTTTCTGAAGTAACTTTTTTATGTTGCATACATCCGCAAAATTACATATGAATCTTTGATAAAAAAAATTATTTAGAAATATTCTAAATAATTTTATGAAGCAGTTAACCCCTTTTTATTATTAGCGCATTAATACCCTAATAACATTCCATTTTTAACTGAAAACCTTACTTTTGCTTAGTTTTAAAAATTCATTGTTTATTGTCTTATAACTATCGAAGAAAAATGACTCCAAAAAAAATTCTATTATTACTAGCTGTACTTATGTTTTTTTCGTGCAATACCGGCACAAAAAACAATACTACTCCAAAAAATGTAATTCTTTTGATTAGTGATGGGACTGGTTTATCACAAATTTCTTCTGCTTTCTATTTTAAAGAAACTCCTTCAAATTACCAGCGATTTCAAACGATTGGCCTAATAAAAACCTCTTCTTCAAGAGAAGATGTTACGGATTCTGCTGCTGGAGCTACTGCATTTGCAGCTGGGGAAAAAACATACAATGGGGCTATTGGTGTTGCAGATGATTCTACCATGGTTAAGAATTTAGTTGAAATAGTGTCTTCAAAAAATATTAAAACTGGGATGATTGCAACATCATCTATCACACATGCAACTCCTGCCAGTTTTTATGCTCATGTTATTAGTAGAAATTTTGAAGAGGAGATAGCAGTTCAATTAGCTGAATCTGACATAGATTTTTTTGCTGGAGGAGGGCTTCAGTTTTTTAATAATCGCAAAGACAAGCAAAATATTTTAAACACTTTAACTAGTAATAATTTCTATATAGATACTATTGGATTAACAACTTTGTCTAGTATTACCAATAGTAAAAAAGTGGGCTACTTATTGGCTAAAGAAGGAATGGATCGTATTTCTGAAGGTAGAGGAGATTTTCTTCCTAAAGCTACTGAACTAGGGATACAATTCTTAAGTAAAGATAACCAACCGTTTTTCTTAATGTCTGAAGGGTCTCAAATAGATTGGGGAGGTCATGATAATG